>SDBT01000195.1_pt1 | contig 86973 bp, 86 predicted proteins | sample 2277101 | NCBI WGS metagenome assembly SDBT01 (sample SAMN10404973, study PRJNA504765) | marine sediment metagenome | isolation source: marine sediment core GS10_PC15, 103 cmbsf | place: Arctic Ocean: Southern Knipovich Ridge | collected 2010
CTCTCAACCACGACGATAAAGTACTTTTTGAAATACTAGGAATTTTCTCCAATATTTCATTATAAGAATATCCTCGTTTTCGATAATCAATCGCAATAGTTTTAATGTAAGATTTCATATAATGTACTACCCATATATTGGTACATATACACTATATCATAGTATTTTTATTGCATTTTCATGGGGCGGCTAATGGGAATTGAACCCATGACTCCGGTGCCACAGACCAGCGTGATAACCACTTCACCATAGCCGCCACAAAATCTGGTACGCCCGGTAGGAATTGAACCTACGACCCACTGCTTAGAAGGCAGTTGCTCTATCCACTGAGCTACGGGCGCATAACATTGGCGGGCAGGTATCCATCCCAAAGGGACCCCTTCGGGGATGAGCTACGCGGGCTTTTGCCCTTCGATTATACTCAGGGCATCCTGAGCCTGTCGAAGGATGGAGCGGGTAGTGGGAATCGAACCCACGTCTTCTGCTTGGAAGGCAGACATAATAGCCACTATACTATACCCGCAATTTTGTATGGTCGGGGTGGTCGGACTCGAACCGACGACCCCCGCGTCCCAAACGCGGTGCTCTAGCCAACTGAGCCACACCCCGAAACAACAAAAATTACCCCTCAATTACAACAATATCATACAGCAAAATCTTAATCTAGTCAATGATGAGATTCCCCCTGCTGTGCCGGGCGTAGCTTTAGAGAAGACCGGGCGTTACCATAAACAATTCAAGCTTTTGCTTGGATTTTATTAGTACATTGGTTATGAAAAGTGATGATTTATGCGCGGTCGCGCATTTATCATCATATTAATATTTGTAAACAACTATTTTTAGCTCTGTTATTTATACTTTCCGGCTAACATATTTTTCCTTACCACATATGCATCTCTTATCATCTTTAAGCCATCTTTCAACGGATTAACAGTTGAGTGAGGATCATCCTGCCAGGTGATTCCGACTTCTTTAATCTTGTATCCCAGCTTTCTTGCAATCGCAAGAAGTTCTATATCAAAACTAAATCGATCAAAAGTCTGTCGCTTGAAGATTTCCTCTGAAGCTTTCTTTTCAAACAATTTGAATCCACACTGAGTATCCCTTATACCAGAGACCGCGATTGTGCGTATTATCAAATTTAACATTCTACCACCTAACTTTCTAATAAACGACTGTGGAATAACCAGCTTTCCACCCTCTATATATCTTGATCCGATAACCACTTCATTTTTTGTCGCATAAGTCAAAAGCTTATCTACTTCTGTGATCGGAGTTGAATTATCAGCATCCATAAATAGTGCGAATTTTCCTTTTGCTTTTTGCACACCCTCTTTGACAGTGTAACCTTTTCCTTTATTCTCTTTTCTGTCGATAATCCTTAGGTTTGGCACTCTGTCGACAAATTTTTCAGTAGCTTCTTTAGTGTTATCCGGTGTTCCATCTAAAACAACCAAAACTTCCAAAACGAAATCTTTCGTTTTGTAGTATTTCTCAATTACTTCTAAGGATTTGTGAATTCGTTCTTCTTCTTTGTATGCAGGTATAATTATGCTCAAAAATACATCTTTCATCTTTCTCCATTCTTCTTTTGATAATATCTTATGATTGGGATTTGTTTAGGTTAATTAGCCCCGAAAGGAGCCCTTTGGGCAAATTAGATATTAGAAGTTCCAAAATGTCTATTCATTTTGGGCTGGTGTTCCTCTATCAATATCTAGACTTCCAGGTGGGTCAACATGAGTTATCTCATAAGGAGAAACTGGTGGATTAGCACTCAAATCTGTTGAAGTAATGTTAAATACTAGAATTGATCCACCAATTACTGCTTCAGGTTCATAGTCATTTAACCATTCATAAGACCACTTTCCTTCCATCGGACCATACAGCTTAGAGGATTGATAATAGGTTGCGGAGATTGCTAAGTAGCCAGTTGTAGGACCGTAAGACGAATGCCATTCAACCGCTTGTGGCATATAGTATTCTGGAACCGATCCGCCAAAATAGTCAACTTTTATACTCTTAATATTTTCTTCATCGACAAATTTTTTAAGTCGAAGCAAGTCTTGACCCCAATCAAGTGATGAATCAGTCATGTACTCGTATCTCTTATCTCTCGGCACAACTTCATTAAAGTAGGCTATATAAGATGGATAGTATGCGATCACACTTAGCCCCATCAATCCGACAAGCGCCCAGATGATTATCGCTTGCAGATTGAATTTTTCCTGTTCTCCAATGTAGCGGTGCATCTGTTTTGCAATAAACAATATAGCAAATGGTACAGTTGGAATAAGATGCCTTATGCCGATATTTAGTGAGCCTTGCAATGTAAAGAGCCAGTAAACTACAAGTGGAGTTAGTATTACCCAATCAGCCCAAGCTTCTTTTTTGTTCCTGTTTCGAAATACAATAAATGTAATGATTGACCATACAAGAAGAATTAGAACTGAGATAGGAGTCTTTATCAGGTAGGCTACCGGGAAAAACCATGCGATTGATTTGTCTGAAAGAGAACCTAAGATAAATACTGCGTTTCCACCAGCCACTCTTCCTATTACCAGCATGACTCCTAGAAGATAGTGTCCAAGCGCTCGCAATATAACATTGTTTTCAAAAAGGTGTAAGAAATTTCTGAAAGCTTGAGTGTCTTCTCTTTGTGTAAGATTCATCTCGATAACTTTGTGTTCTATCTCGGGCGATGTATTCCAAACAAATGGAATATAGACGATCCATACCAGTGCTAATGAATAAACACATACCCAAAAATACGTCTTGAGGTGTTCTTTGAAGTGAAACCAGAAGTTTTCTTTTTCAGATTTATCTTGCCACGACTTTCCGATGATCAATATAATAAATATACCGAACAGTAGAAATGATGAAAACTTAAGTAGTTGTGCAACGCCAAATGCCAGACCTGCTATTAGAACTGTCTTGAAGGTTTTTTTAACCAATGCATTTGAAAACGCCCAAATGGCTATAATGTAGCCTAAAGCCGCGGCGATATCGGTGGTAACCAAATGTCCATGACCTATCATCTCAGGATAAAAAGCATAAAGTGCTAAGGCAAACATTGCAACTTTAGTGCCAAAGAACTTTTTAGCCATGAAAAATACCGTCAGTCCCAACAAAAGCATAAGTAGTATCATCGGAAGCCTTGAAAGCAAAAGTATATAGGCTGGGTCATTTCCGGTTTCATATAGTAAATACCAACCGCTTTCCCACTGGTTGATCTGCTCCCAACTCCAGTCAGGTTTTATGTCATCTATCCCAGCAAGAGCTAATGGAATCCCTGCAAGTGCTTTTGCTAACGGAGGATGTTCTGGGTTCAACCGAAAATCATTGTGCTCAACATATGAATAACCCGAAGGGATGTGAGCTACTTCGTCAACAGTTCCAGAATCGCCAAGCGCAGAAAAGAATGAGAGAGCGAACATAATCCCTAAAAGTACTACTACACCAAGCGCGGTAAACAGTTTCTTTCTTTTTATTACAAACTCCGGCATTTTCCTCCTTACTCCAAATCATCTAAGATCTGGATTCTTTTCAATACACTAATCAATATGTAAAGAACTATTCAATATTATTAATTCTTAAGTCTGTGTTATTCTGTGTGAAGTTTCTGTGATGGAATTTCCAGCTATCATTTGTATGTCCAAAACTTATTTGCAAAGAAGTTCCAAAGTGTCGCACCGGCAGATGCAGCAACAAGTGCGACTATCTGACCTTGGTCAAGGTTGAACCTTGTGTATTTAAATGCCATATAGTTTATGCCCCAACCGATTAAACTTACAACGACAAACCTTAAAAATATAATTCTATTTTTCTTTGCCTTATTTTCCCTGCCAACACTTTCTTTGTATTCTTTTTTAAATGTCCAAACGGTGTTCCAGATAAATGAGTTGATGACAGCAACCACAAATGCAATCGCTTTTGCAGCAGGTTCCGCTTCTGTAGATAAGATAACAGTATTTACCAAAATAAAAAATACTAGCCAATCAACCGCAGTGTTACTTACTCCCACTAGTCCAAACTTTATAAACTGAATTATTCCCTCGCCTTTTTTCTTATAGCTCATACCCCTCGCTTTATAAATATTGTTAATATTGTACCACATTTTAAACCACAAATATCGAATATTTGAAAATATATCAATACCAGATCTTCTACTTATCCACAGAGGGCTTATCGTTATGCGTCACTTGCTGGTCAGTATTACTCCTTAGAGTTGACTTTACCGTCACCCGAAACTCCAAGTATTTGCCAAGTGCAAGATGGGTATGAGACATCAGCGCAGGAACCGACGAGAGGGCGATATTTGTGATAGGTAAAAGAATAGGAGTTAAAATCCAATCCAAAATTAGTCTGCTTTTTGGCTTTTTGTCTCCTTTTGGTGGCACTAGAAGTGTCGAAATTATAATGGTTGTTATCATCCCTGTCCATGCGATCATCAGAAGTCTAGAGTAGAGAATTGGGAAGTGATATGCAGTAACGGTAGAGCCAAAATCTGGATTTAGAACAAATGGCATCCAAGAAGATGTAGCTAAAACAATCGACAATGTCGCCCATGAAATGTGTGATTCCCACAAAAGTAACGCGTTGATGTAACGATCATACCATGGGATAACTTTGTCCTTGAACGTATGTTCCATCACATAGGGGATGTCGGACACTCCCCACGACCATCGCCTTTTTTGCAGATACTGCTCTTTAATAGTTGACCAAAGATCACCGGCTAAAACTGCATCCATATAGATCGGAGTGAACATCGAGATTACCTGATGACGGCCATTTAACCTAAAGTAGGAGCGCCAATACTGGTGTCCATCTTCCACAACAGATTCAGTTGACCAAAAATCAACTCGTTTCAAGGTTTCCAAACTCTGGGCGTGAGCAGAGAAATTCCTCAGACGAGTTGGACGCATCGCTACAATCATCTGCCAAAAAGATGAACCCATGGCGATAAGTCGCATTGCAGAAGGTACATCCCAAATGTTGTTAAAATACATCGGAATAGGTTGAAATGTCTTATGAATAGGATCTTCATCGGTTAGGTATTTGTAAGTTAAACAAGCCATGTATTTTTTATCCATAACATTGTCAGCATCCATATTTGTGACGATAACCTTTTCAGGATTTATTCCCTTATCGTTAATGTATTTTAAAATATTTCTTCCAGCGTTTGTAATGTTCGGCCCTTTTCCGATTATCTCGCCGGGGATATCTTTCGGGTGCATATAGGCTATATAGTCAAAAAGTTTTGAGCTATATTTCTTTTTAAGAATCTTTACTGATTTTTCCGCATTTTCTTTATCTCTTTCCTCCGTTGCCAAAACATAGATAACCTTATCCATTGGATATTCTGACTCGACTACAGATTTCACCGATGATTCCAGAATTTTTATATTCTCTTTGTATGTAGGTACGATTACTACGTGGTAAATATCTTTGAAACCTCTCTCTTTTGGAAGTTCCTTTACCATTTTGAACCAATCTAAGGCTATATCTTTTTTGTATTGAAAATACCCCTTTATTAAGAAAAAGGACATTACAAATGTCCTTACGAACCAGAAACTCAAGTAAACCAAAAGTATAATAGCAAGATACATCGGCCAAAATATTGCAAGAGCTATCGGAGCTAAAATAACTGTCCAGCTGATACATGCTGGAAGGATTTCAAATAATCGTTTGTATTTCCAAGTTTTCATAAATGATATAGTAAGGATTATGGATTAAGCAAGGGAAAAATCTCCAACTTCTTACTTACTACTTACTAACTTAATTTTTACTAGCTTACTTCTTACTTCCGTTAGTTAATTAGATAAAATGCTTCGATTATAAATATCAGATAAAGAAAAAATATATTGAATCCTAAAAGAAGGTTCGAAATCATCCGCTCTACTCTGAAAGAATATACCGCCAGGATAACGTGAATCACAAAGACGATTGCGAAAAGTTCAAGGGGGAAATAGGTAAGTACTGAATAAACAAATACATCTTGTTTTACTATCATCTCTTGCCATACGATGTATTCTGTAACAAATACCAATATGGAGATCACAAGTGCATAAAAGTTGAACTTGTTTTTTATTAGAGCTTTATCTATCAATTCGTATGTATTTTTTATGTAGTCCAATTCTATTTCCTTTTTAACTTGCTTGCTACTACAAAATTTATTATCCAATAACATTCAAAATCTAACAGCAAACATAGATATTGTTATGATATCTATCTACCAATCTAACAAATTTACCCCAACTTTTCAACTACACGCAATTTTGCGCTTCTAGATCTTGGGTTGGAGTTGATCTCATCTTCTGACGGTGTGATCGGTTTTTTGGTAATTAATTTTATCTTTGGATTGTCGATTCGTGAATAATTCCTAAAATCGTGCTTTACAATTCTATCTTCAAGTGAATGGAAAGTGATCACAAGAAGTCTGCCACCAATCTTAAGTGCATCTATCGCTTTTGGGATGACATCTTTAATTACTTGAAGTTCACTATTTACTTCAATTCTCAACGCACGAAAAACATTTGTCGCAAAGTGTTTCCTTCTGTTGTGGATCATCTTTGGGTGAATAACCGATCGGATAATCTCAATTAGATCACCGACGGTCTCCATTGGTTTGACTTTTCTGGTCCTCACGATCGCTTTTGCAATCTTACGTGAGTTTCTCTCTTCACCGTATTCATATAATATGTTTGCCAATCTTTTTTCTAAGTAGCCATTTACCACATCTTTCGCCATCAAATCATTATCGCTATCCATCCTCATATCTAGTGGCATCTTCAAATTCTCTTCATCTTCAGAAAAACTAAATCCCCTACTTTTATCGTCTAGCTGATGAGACGAGACACCTAAATCCAACAAGATGCCGTCAACTTTTTTTTCTTTCAATATATCATCGATGTTTATAAAATTATCTTTAACAAAAGTAATGTTTGAAAATTCTTTCAAGTTTTTCTTTGCTTCTATAATCGCTTCTTGATCGTGATCAATCCCAATTACATGAACATTGGGATTTGGAAATTGATTATTCTCGAGCAAAGCTCGAGAATGTCCTCCTCCGCCCAATGTTCCGTCAACATATACGCCATCTTTTTTAACATCAAGATGCTCCAAAACTTCATCGGTTAAAATCGGAGTATGAAATTTTTGACTTTTCTTAATATTGTTCATTTAATGTTGTATACTAAATACTGTATACTTAATACTAATTTATGGATTCAAAAGATATAAAATACTATCTCGGTTGGAGGTATAAGAATACCATATTATTGCTAATTAGTCTAGTACTTCTATATCTATTCGCCGATAGACCAGAAGTTATATCCTTCATAGAGTTGATAGGAGGCTTTGGTTATTTCGGAGCATTTTTAGTAGGAATGATGTTTGTATCAACTTTTACTGTCGCTCCCTCCCTAATAATTCTTTATAGACTTGCTGAAACACTAGATCCTTTTTCTGTAGCCATACTTGCAGGATCTGGTGCGGTAATAGGAGATTATATTATCTTTCGTTTTTATAAAGACAGAGTTTTTTCAGAGTTAAGAGTAATATTTCGAAAGCTAAAGGGTCCTTACATCTTTAAGATATTTACTACTCCGTATTTTGCCTGGTTTACTCCCCTTTTGGGTGCAACCATTATAGCCTCCCCTTTCCCTGACGAAGTCGGAGTCGGTATTCTGGGTATCTCAAAAATCCAAACTTGGAAGTTTATACTGGTTTCATTTTTATTGAACGCAACGGGGATTTTTATAGTGGTTACTATCGCTAGATCATACTAGCTATAGTCTACCTCGAAACTTTTCTGCGGCGAGTACTCTTTTTATGGCTATTATATATGCGCTCTCTCGAAGTGTTAGAGTAGAGTCATCTTTATACAGTTCATAAACTTTATGCCAAGCCGATTTCATCATTTGAAATAGTTTATCATCTAACAATTTTTCATCTAAGATGTTGCCGGTTTTATTCTGCGCCCATTCAAAATAACTTGCCACAACTCCACCGGCGTTTGCCAATATATCTGGAACCACAACCACTTTATTTTTTGACAATATTTTGTCTGCATCTAGGCTTATCGGTCCATTTGCAAGCTCAACTATAAATCTAGCTTTTATATCTTTGGCATTTTTTATAGTTATCTGGTTTTCTAACGCCGCTAGTACCAAAATATCACAGTCAAGCTTTAGAAGTTCACCGTTAGAGATTTGTCTGCAATTTTTTGAGCCGACTCTGCCTGTCTCTTCTTTTATTTCGATCACTTCTGCCGCGTCGAGACCTTTATCATTTATAATCGCACCTTTTCTATCGCTAACAGCCACAATTTTGTAGCCCTGTGAAAACATCATCTTTGCCATATTTAATCCTGCATTGCCAAAACCTTGAATTGCAACCTTTGGTTTTTTAGGAAAATTTTTGTAATGATGCAAAAGCTCATTTAAGATAATAACCCCACCCTTCGCTGTCGCATCGGATCTGATTTTTAGCCCTCCTAGTTCGATCGGCTTTCCAGTAAAAGTTTCTGGACAATGTTTCTTCGTCTTTTTCTCGTACTGATCAAGCATTATACCCATAACCTCTTGGTTTGTATAGACATCTGGAGCTGGTATATCTACATCTCCTCCCAAGACTTTATAAAACTTATCAACGTAGAGTCTGCTTACTTTTTCTATATAAGACTTACTCTTGTTTGTGGGATCAAATCGAACCCCACCTTTCGCCCCACCGAATGGGAGACAAAGGAGAGAATTTTTTAGTGTCATCCAAAAAGAGAGAGCCGAAACTTCTTCTTTGCTTACATCACTGTGATACCTTATCCCGCCTTTGCCGGGCCCCAATGCATCGCTATATACGATCCTAAAAGCTTTTAACTTTTTGCCACCAACATTTAAAAATGCCGATGAGACTTTCTTCGGCTTCGTGAGAATTTTTAGCTCTTTATTAGTTAGATTTAGGTGCTTTTTAAGTGACCTTACTCTATCTTTCACTTCATCGAAAACATTTTGCATAGTTTCTTTTTAATAATTACCTATTTATATTAGTTGATAATTATTGTTGAAACAAGGTATCGTTTTTAACAACATGGTGGATAACTTTGTTAGTTTGATGAATTGATTCAATTTAGCACTACTGCTTTGATAAATTAGGCCACAATAATTAACGAATTAATTACTCTGGCCTAACGGCGAAACACAAAGGTCTCACCGTTCGGATCTTTGCCACCTTTCAGTCAATGGCGGTTTACTCTTCCTCGATTGGAGCTGTAGTCAGTGTCAGAAAGCTCCCATTAAACGCCATGGTCTCACCTTCAAAATCGATTGACACCAACTGATCACTCCCCATCTGAAGGAGACAACACGGTTCATGTGGTCCATTCAATACTCGGGTAGCAACATCTGACTCGCAGGTGCACTGGATGATCTCGATTTCCACGACACGAAAGCCTCTACCGATCAGATCTTCCGTAATCGAGTCCCTATCTTGGTCTTTGACTGTTACCCAGTCTCCAACCTCGAACTCAGTTCGGGGAGGTACTATTCCTAGCCTCGCTGCAATAGTTGACATGGCTTGACGCCTCCCTGTTAGATTTGAACTTGGACTGGTTGTATACTACTACATTATTCGTCTCTTGTCAACTCTCTCGTAACAATTCTACACTTTGATAATGGTCAAAAACACAAACTTATTAAATGGCAAATTTTTCTTAACAAAAATAACATGAAGGCTATATTGTTTTATTAAGGACGATGCCTGCCCCGCACCCTACGTGGTGCTGGAGTTAGGACTATTCCCCTTTCCCTTTCGTCCCGCCGTTGGCGGGACTCATCAGAACACTTAATGTGTTGAGGGCGGGCAAATCACATCAGCGTGAGATGCCCCGGTGGGACTAGTCTTCTGGGTGGTGGGTATCGGTTTCATGAAGTTCGGGGTGAGTGTAGGCGACGATTACCTGGTACTCACCTTCGCCGTGATGTACAACGCCAGGACGGATCAAGATCGATGTACCGGGAACCACTGGATGACGTACTCCATCTAGCCAGATTGCCCCCTTCCCCGTGAGGACGTAGTATATTTCTGTCATCACTCTGTGGAAGTGTGGTTTTGCTCCCGAGATGGTCGTGCGATGAAAACCAAGCTCTGCTCCGTCTTCGGCGGTGAAGAAGCGTTCACTCTTGCCGCAAGGACAGGGTACGGTGTGAGCGGGCTTCTGCCTCACATCTGTCGTAGGCATGTTATTTCACTCCCTTCCATTAATCGTAATACTAGCACTATATACTATTTATGTCTAGATTTGTTATACTTTCGATATATCCGCATACATTATAGTTCGAGTTCGCTTTGCCGAAAACAAAAATAGCCCGAAGGCAATATCGTTTTATTACAGATGATACCTGCCTCGCACCCTACGTGGTGCTGGGGTTAGAACTAAAAATGTTAGTATTTGTCTTGCATAAAAAAGAACCACCCGCCTGTTACGGCTAGGTGGGGGATCTTTGTTGGTCATTTCTGACACGTTGACTTGGGACACCAAATTGGTTCTTTATCTATTTCCAATGAAGATGAACCAGCTCAAGAGCAGTAGTCCCATCCTCATCTTGGAGAAATGGCTCCTCGCCTCTCCCAGCGTGAGGAGACCATCATTGCTGTATTCACTTCCGCCCCTCCTCCATCTTCTGCCCTTGACAGCGTACATAGGTTTGTCGTTTCCGTGGCACAAACCCACTCCGGTGACCTCGACGATCTCGGGTTGTCCCCGGGCGATACTCGGACAGGTAATCGCGAGATCCCCAACACCGAGCTTAACTCCATCGTGACCAACCGTGTACCCACCAACTCTTTTTCTCATGATGCTCGGACCTCACTTTTATTGTAAGTGTTGGTAAACTAATTAACTATAGCATACATGCTAATCTATGTCAATCTTTATGTCTTAAATTCCATTAGCTTGGAAACTCTAACCGGTTCGAGCCCGGTTCAACTATCACAATAAAAAAACAACTGCATTCTCTCAGAACACAATTGTTTTTTTATGGCGGAACATAGCCTGCCCGCAGGTGCTTGAGCAACAGCTTATGCCCGCATTGCATCGCATATGCTCAAGCGTTTCGGGCGTGGCAGGCGGGCGGAGGAAGTTAGAACTTTTAACTTTACCCTTTCGTCCCGCCGTTGGCGGGACTCATCAGAACACTTAATGTGTTGAGGGCGGGCGAACTTTGATGTCCGCCCCGACTGTTTTCTTCTTTCATGGAAGAACTTGGGGTTACTACTCGGCCTTAGCTGGGTTCTCTGATTCCCACTTCACGAATGCGGAGATGAAGACACAGCTGACCTTATCGATGAACCTGAGAGCAACCCGCCAGAGCAGGTAGTTGCGAACGTCATCGGAGTCTTCAGGACACTCTTCGCGAAGTAACCGCATGACCATGGCGACTGAAGTGCAGACGGTTGTATCCGTGCTCGTGCAAATACCACTAACGTGGAGCGGTTTTGCGGCCATGTAGAGCAAACTGTGGGCAAGCTCGGCTGTAAGTCTGTCGGTCATCTCCTTCGTGCCGTCCGACTTGCCCATGAGATAACGATCGGCGACATTCACAGCATTCTCAACAAACAGTTGTCTCTCGTGCTCGCGTGCCTGTTGCGCGTCATGATCCACAACTGCCACCTCGCAGAATGTATTTGCGAAACTCTCGCATTGGAGGTTACAAACATCGTAACGGCTTAATATTACTCTCTTTGCCGTAAAAGTCAACCGCCACCCCTGCAAATATTTTATGTTTCAATAGCTTGAAAACTAAAAAGTTCTAAATCCACCCTGCCGTAACTAAAAATAGACGCTCTGGAAGCGACTATTTCATATATGGCGGAACATAGCGGAGGATGTTAGAACTAAATGTTTGATTTGTACTAATACGCTGTAGGCGATATTTGAACTATTTTACGAAATTCGAAGATCAATATCTACTTTCACCGATAATGTAGAATGTCGCACCGTTATTATAGTTGCACAATTATGAATTTGTGGTAATATAAATGGTCCAGTCTATTCTGAAAGTTAGGAGGCAAAGGTGAATAGCAACCAGGATGTTGTTGAGGCAGCGAAGGCGTATTTGTTGGCGCGCGTTGAAAACGGTCTTTGCCTCGAGTTTTATCAACTCCGGCATGGCCCGAGTCTCGCTTGGACAACGGCATGTGTTGGCTCAACTCTTGCTGAGTTCCGGGCAGTTCCACCGACAATGATCGAGGCGCTACTTCCCTTACAATGGGACTGTGGCGGTTGGTCATACAACCAGAACTCGATGCCAGATGCTGATAGCACTTTGAGAGTACTGCAGTTTCTGGCGAAGATTGGGTTCAGTGACCAAGCAGTTATCAGTAAGGCGGAACAGTTCGTGATTACTCATCAGCATATTGATGGGGGTATCGCAACATATCTGCCTGAAACGGTGACCAAGATGGGATATCCGATAGGAGGGTGGACCGTACCACACCCTTGTGTAACGGCACTGGCAGCTCGTGTCTTGCAGAACAATCGTGCACGTAGAAAAGCCCGCCACTACATTACGGACCGACTCGAAAGCGCTGATGCGCGTGCATACTGGTGGCGAACACCATGGTACGTCCGTTACGAGTCAGGAGTTACAAACGGAGAGACTGTCGGCACCGATCCAGTCGAAATGGGCCTGGTTCTACTTCTAAAGGAGCGACTCGGCAGAGTAGACAGTAGGCTCACGGCGTCACTGTCCGAACTCCAGCTCCCCGACGGAAGTTTTCCACCCAGCTACCAGTTCCGAATTCCTCGACCAAATCTATTCCTCGATGATGTAACCGAGGAAACGGAAACAGTAGAGGATCGCACAAAGATTTTCTCGACTGCAGCCGCGGTTGTTGCGATCGCACGCCAAGAGGCGCTTCTTCATTGAGGCGCCTCGTTTGTTTATACTAAAAATAGACGCTCTGAAAGCGACTATTTTAATGGCGGGAGCGACCGGACTCGAACCGGCGACCTTCTGCGTGACAGGCAGACGTTCTAACCAACTGAACTACGCCCCCAGAAAATTGATTTTTTGATCCTCAATAATTTGTTGAATGATCTTTTTATTTTTGTAAGATTTTAATTTATATTCGACTTGCCTGGCTTGTTTCAATGTGACGAAACTTTTTCTAAATGTTACCTTCGCTGGAATTTTCCCTTTTGTGCTCTTTACTTGTCCGTTGTTATGTTGATAAATTCGACATTCAAAATTTGGTGTTGAGCCAATATAGTATTGGCCATTCGATAACTTTAGTATATACAATTCTGGTTTCATATTTAACCGGCGACCTAGCCAATGTACATCGGCTCGTTCTAACCTCGGCCATAGGCCGATCCCTGTCAGCCTGTGGCTGGAGCCTTTGGCTGAAACAGTCCCGATGCTCTTCAATAAAGTATCGAAGAGATACGGGATCCCAACCGAAGCGTCGGGAAACTACGCCCCCAACAACGTTAAAACAATACCAAATTTCGATGAATTAATCAAGTATATTTATCTTTTTACGAGTTCTCTGTAAGTAAGTGTGATTGTGCTTGAATAAAAGGCATTTATCATTCCACCAACCACAACAAAAATTATAAACAGAATAAATACGATCATAATTGCATATATCGTCATTACAACCGGATGAATATACCATAAGCCTAACCCTATCAAAAAGAGAGGAACAGCTACGATAATTAGAGCGAATACAAAAGCTAGCATCAGAAGCATATTTGCTACATAAACGATTGCATACATAATGAGAATCTCTCCCCAATTTTTTGTAAATAATCCTTTTGCTTCTTTTATAGAGACCAGCGCTCTGTGATTTTTTAAAACCAAATAACGCTCAGAGTAAGGTAGTAAGATCGCAAGATATACTGCATAGACAGCGAAAATAATTCCAAACAGAATTCCAAATATTATTGCTAAAGTTGTTAAGTTAAAGATAACCATGACCACTACAGGAATTGATAAAACCATAAGTGGCAATAAGATGAGTAGCGCATAGATAATGTCTAAGCTCAACCTTCTCCAAAAATACTTGTGCCCAAGTTTCCACGAACTTTTTAGGGTCGTCTTTTTGTCTTGATCAATCGAATCTATCGCAAAAACGATTGCGCTTTTTGCTGCGACGTTAAGATAAATTCCTATTACAATAAATACAAGTACTAAAAATACCAAGATCAGCCACAACCATATGCTGCTCACCATTGAAGGTCCGATAGAATCGCCTATCACCTTCCCAACACTGCTGACCTCTGCCTCTGCAATATTGAAAATATTCCTTGCTGTTTCATCACCAAGAATGTTTAACTCTTCTAACTCCTTTGGCAGTGAATCTGGAGCATAAGAGTAGTTACTTCCTCCTCCAAAGAAACTTCCAGACGCTGTTAAAATTCCTAAAAGCCAGAGAAATTTAAATTTCCAAACGTAATTTGCAGATCGTTTTAGAATTTTTAGATAATCCATCTTGTCCCTATCGCATATATATTATTCCTTATCAGGTCCTCTATCAATACAATTTCAGTATGATCATATCTTCTCGAAGTTCTGCAAGCCATCCATCAAAACTGTTCTCTATCTCACCGTTTCGCTCTTCCACAAAAATTATATGCCAGCCAAATGAAGTTCTAATAGGATCAGCAATCTCGCCGATTGTACCTGAAAACGCTGCTTCTTCAAACTCCGTCACCATTTCTCCTCTTGAAAATGGATCTAAATCACCACCGAGCTCATTGCTTCCCACATCTTCAGATTGCTCTTTTGCAGCATCTACAAAAGTTTTTCCTGCTACTATCTCAGCCTTTATTCCATCAATTTTTGCTTTGGCTTCAGCTGCTTGTTCGGCAGTTGCATCTTCTGCAACTCTAATCAAAATGTGTTTGACTTTCGCTCTTTGAATCAGTTCGTTATTAATCTTCTCTCTCAAAAGCTGTGTTGAGACAAGTTTTTCAAATTGTTTTAAGTTAAGCCCATATAACTCATCTAAAACTTTTTCCACTTCCTCTGAACCTCCATTTTCATTGACGATCTTATCAATTGCCGCGGTCTTCTCCACAGCTGTTAAATCAATCTTATACTTGTTTACGGCATTTATGATAATCTCATTTTCAATCAACTGTTCTCTTATCTGCTCAACCAAAGCGACTTCATCAAGCTCACCCTGATCGGTTGCATTATAAAAATGAATCACATAATTCTTATTGTGTAAAAACTCTCCAACCGAAATTGTTCCTGAAGAAGTATAGATTGCAGGAAGTTGTAAAATCCTAGCGAATAAAGTTGTTACAGGATCTTCAGATTTTGCAGCATATACGCTAATTCCGAAAACGAAGCTTAAAAACCCCATAATTATTATCAGGGCAACTAAAACAGACTTAAAAGCTTTTGGTTTTGCAAAATGATCTTTGTTTCCAATTACAGATTTTCCTGTATTTGCGATCTTTCTAGAATGTTCTTTTGCATCTACAACTTTCTTTGCACCTTCTTTTATTGAATCAATAATCTTTTTCATACAACTCCGCTAATTAATATCTCTGTCTTTACTTTACCTATATTGTTCTCAATCTTCAAGCAAATAATATTAAGCTATCTTCTAACCCCACTTCGCACTTATGAGTATGGCCATCATCACCAAAACTGAAAGATAAATGTAGTTTGAAAAATTCTTTATGTCATCTTTCCTAAGAACCCAGAAAGTGAAACCCGATATAACATATACCACTAAAGTAATTATCAAGCTTCTATTTATCGGGCTAATTAGAAAGTAGCTCAAAAATAGAAATACTTCTAAAACAATCAAGCTAAATATAAATAGATACACATACTTGTTTTTTCCTAAAATGTCAGATTTCTGCTCAAGATATGTAAAAATATATACGAAAATCAGAAGAATCGCTATCATGACTACCCATAGGGGAAGGTTGAAACTGAACAAGAAACCATAGAGTGCATATGAGCATGAGAATGTTAAAAACGATACTAGATAAAGAATGAGAACTTCCATCCAAATTGCATAAATTGCAACTACTCCAAGGATCGATATCACAACACATATAAAAGTTATGCTATTTAGGAACCAAAAAGAAAAAATTGCCCACAGTGCCAAAACTGTTAGGATAATGCTTCTTAAAGTTTTATTTTTTAGAAAAGCCAAGCCTAAGACTCCACACTACCAAATTACTAATCTTACCAAAATACTAATACAATCTTTATTCGTACTTTAGTGTAATTCGTACTTTCGTAGTTACCTAAGGACTCTTTGAAAATCCTGTGTAGTCATCTCCAATTACAATCGAAATATCACAATCCTTATCGCCCCCGTCTTTCACTATAACATCAGCATCTAGTCTTGCAACTAAAAACTTCAAGGTTATCTCTTTTTCGCCATTTGAATAGTCATAGATTACGGTTTTTTGGTAGTCCTGATCTGCATTGTCTATTTTTACAACATTGTAGTTATAGCTTGTAAGCACATCGGCTAGATTGAGAGCTTGGCCAGCGGTTGCCGAACCATTCAGAACTTCTATTTTAGCATTCTCCTCTTTCAAGTTTGGATCGGTAAATATTTCATGCGCTATCCTTTGAATCTGCTCCCAATTACCCGACTTTGGTTTCAAATAATACGGATTTGATGACGCAGTTATAAGCTCTCCATCCACGCCAGATGTTAGAACCTTTGAGACTGCTTTCGACGAATCAAGTTCGCCAGAAAGCTTGGCCAATGAAATCAGCTCAGAAGGAGTAAAATCTGTTCTGATGTGGTCACCAACTATATCTGCAAGCTCTAAAATCTTGGAAGGATTTGAAATGTAACCTAAATCGAGAATCTTATCTTTTACCGCTGCAATAACTATTTGCTGACGGCTTGCCCTATCAAAATCGGAACTGGTTTTTCTACTACGAGCGTATTTTAGAGCTGTTTCGCCATCAAGATGATGCTGACCTGCCTTTATGTAAAAAGGATCATAGCCAACCATATCTGTGTCTGGAAAGAATGGATCGTAGATATCTTTTTCCACATCGACATCAATACCGTCAATGCTGTCAACTAGACGAGTAAAACCGTAAAAATCTACTATCATATAATAATGTATCGGAAGATCAAGAATGTTCGAAACTGCTTCTTTCATATAGGCTGCTCCCCCGTCTTCATTGAGCCGCTCACCTACGCTGTAGACCTCATTAATCCTAGATCCTTGATTTGAATTTGGATGAGGTACATAGAGGTCTCTCGGAATTGAAAGCATAGCATAGGATTTATCGTTTGGGTCAATTGAAAGCACTATATTTGTATCGGTTAGAAGCCCACCAGGATGACCACTTCCTCCCCTACCCATAAGCAAAATATTGATTCTTCCATCGCCTTCGCCTCGTAAATCATATTCTTTTCCAGCTAACGATTTAAAAAATGGTGAGCCCGTAAGATTGCTTGTATCAAATATCCTGCTTCCGGAGGCCATAACAAAAGCAATATAGCTCACGCCAAATATCACCAGCAAACTTAGCACCATAAAAAAAACCTTCCACCCTTTCTTCATTCTAGATAGTGGTTTTTTTGGTTGGTCCTGTTCTTCCTTTGATTTTCGTAGAGATTTTAAAAACATGAATTCAAAACAAAATCTAGGCATGACTGCCTAAAACCATTTTACCATTTTTCGATATTTAACGTCTAGACATTTTTAGCCGTTATCTTCGGATCTTTTTTATACAATGGTAGAACCGCTTTTTCGAACTTATCCCCAATTTTAGTCTTTAGAGTTTTTTGAATATTTAAGTTATCTGAACTTTTTTCGTATCCAACAACTGGAATGTCTAAGCCGTAAGCAAGAAGATTTGCAGCTGAAATGCCAACTCGAAGTGCCGTATATGAACCGTATCCCATACAAACTACAACTCTTTTAAGTTTATCTTTTTGCACTTTGTTCGCATTTAGAAGATCATCAATTTTTTTTATTAGAACTTCAGACTCATTGTGCTCTGATTTCCAACTTTCATTCCCTATGATTTTTGCCTGCAAATCATAGAGTCCAATTTCAACTATTTCGCTAGATGTATCTATACTGATTTGCATTTGAGCCCCTTAACACTAATTCCCTTTGTTTCATCATTTGATTTGAATTGAATTTTCACAGTCCGATCTGGAAGAATTTCATCGATTTTATCAGCCCACTCCAAAACTACAATACCTTCATTTTTTTGAAACAATTCTAAAACTCCTATTCCTTCAGCATCCTTTATTGATTGCATTCTATAGCAATCAATATGTGACAGTTTCCCTTTAAAATCTTCCAGATTGTACTGTTTCATCAACACAAATGTTGGACTGGTAATGTGGTCTTCAACTTTTAGCGCCTTTGCCAAACCTTTGGTAAAAGTTGTTTTTCCCGTTCCCAAATCTCCAATCAATGCTAAGATACTGCCGTCCCCTAAACAACTAGCGATTTTTTTTGCAAATCCAAAGGTTTCTTTTTCACTTTTAGAAACAATTTCCATAATATTGTCATTAAAAATATTGCAATCGATATTATTAAGTTGTTTTCCAAGTCCGACCCTGCTTTGGGTAATGTGGCCGAGTTCAATATTATAACACCATCTTGATCAAACGGCAACAACCTGTAAGTATCCTTATACTGAGATACAATACCAACAATTCTTACCCTATCTCCTTTTCTCATCTTAGGTTTTTTAATACCAGTCTGTTTCCTGATATATACTTTTATCTCTTTGCTACCACTTATCCAAAAAGTACTTCCTGAAGTCTTTGTTACCGTGCCCTCAACTTCGATAACTTCTCCTTCATTTTCTTCGTTGCAATCATCCGTACTCGCTTTGATCGGAGAAATTGGATCAATATGTGAAGTAATCACTATATCAAGCACACTGTCAGTTTTCAATCGTTTCTCGTTGTAGTATTCGGATAACTCTCCCATAACTTCTACTACATCTCCTGCCTCAAGACTTGGAAATCGCTTGTAGTATGAATAAATCTGAATCCCGCAGCCATCTTTTTGTATATAGAACTGACTTTTTGACAAAACTCCGGGCACAACAGTAACTACACCCTCAATTTTAACTTCTTCACCATTCTCTATCTTTCTCGCACTGCAAATGCTGATTACATCAAGTGGTAGATTCAAAGATAGCGAGTTTTCATTTTCTGCTGTAAATACATTTTTCTCCATCGGAGTCAAAGACGATGTCCACTTCCAACCGTCATCGAATTTAGAATAGCTTTGACCCTTAATAGCTTTATCGTATATTATCGTATTTTTAACCTGACAGCTTGGGTCAACAAGTTTGACCTCGTCCCCTGAATCATTCAGAGCAATACCAGACTTGTGCTTATATATTACTAAGTAGCCACCGGCAATAATTTCCAAGTCCTCTAGTATTACATATGGCGAACTACCACCATCTATGTCATCTAAGATCCAATCAAATAAATCAATATTCTCTAAACCCGTATTGATCAATTCAATGTATTCATTTTCTGACCCATTGCTAGGTTTCGCAACCACCTCATTTATTATGATGTCACTTGAATATATTTTTTGTATATAACCAATCTGGGGTGATGGAATTGCTTGATCTATGAAATCAAGACTGCTATTATCGGTATCAATATTGGAATCTTTTCTTTCAATAGAGTGACCGGTTCTAACTCCAAAATGAGCTTTGGGATTTATATTATTTCTATTGCAATATTTATTACCTTCCCAAACTACCTGATCAAGTAAAGTATCATTGTCATCATACAAAGATACAAAGTCACCGCCATTTGAAAAACTAATGTTCATGTCTTCTAGATTAGGATCAAATCCATATAGTGCCTCAAACCCAACACTATCCTTTGCAATAACAAAATATTTGCCTGGTTCAATCAGAGCTCCTGCTGGAAATATAAATGTTGATTTTTCGTTAGAACTTAGTGTATATCCTTCTAAATCAATATCAAACAACGAAGTGTTATAAAGCTCCACCCACTCTTCCTTGCTATCTGTCCCTATCGTGTCATAGTAAACTTCATTGATTACAATCGTTGATAATGGTGTAGCTTCAACTTTTTTTGCACCAAAAAAAACTATTGCAAGCAATGCTAGAACCAATATTACAAAACCCCTCATATTAGACATTATATTTTAGTATCTATATTTCAGTCTCTTCATTTTCATGAATCTCTACACTTTTTTCATTACTAGATTCCTCTTTCTCAACTTTATCAATACTTTCTTTTTTCTCTTCTTTTGGCTGAGTCTCAAAGCTACTGGAGTCCTTATTCACATCTTCCATCTTCTCTTTATTGATTCCCCCCATCACCTTCTCTTCAGTTTTATCTTTTGCATCTTTTGAAATCATTTTTTCGGTTTGTTCATCTTTGTCAGGTTCTTTGAGAACTTCTTTTGTGCTTTTTCTGGCTTTGTTGAAAGTATCTTTTCCTAAGAGTCGTATGTCATCTTCGTGTTTTAGGTTTTTTTCAAGTTCTGCCTTATCAATCTTTCCTGACTCTCGTCTTACAACCGAACCGGTACTGTCCCTTGTCACATCATCGATTTGAGCTTGGTGTAAATCTGCAATCATCTTTGAAACCCTGTATGGATTAGGGATAGCATTGAAAACGAAGTTCTCATTCTCCGCGGCTGTTTGAACATGAATATCCCCATAATGGAGCATTGTGGGGAATGCGCCCTTAACACTTGCCTTAACATCTTGGACTTGGTAGAGATGAAGTTCAGATATTTTTCTTTTAAACATTCCACTCTGTTCGACATCTACAATTCTTTCATTGGTTACTATATATACATCCAAATAATAATCAATAAAGCCATATAGTATTAACGAAAGAATAAATAAAAAATACAATGTACCGATAATAATTGATAGGTTTCCTACAGCCCCCTCAAAAATGATAGGATTAGTGAAATAAACTGCGGCAAAGATTACAAACGGGATCGCCATCACCAAAGCAATGAAGACAAAAACTGCATATGTGAACCAATGTCTTCTTAAAAGAAGAAATATTTTTTCGTCTGAACTTTGAGATGGAAAATACTTTCCCTTTATAGGCATATATTCCTAAAGATTAAAATCAACAGGCCAACTTCTAAACATTATAAATGTAATACTGACCCCTATGGCAAGCAGAGCGATAATTATGTATATAATTATCGCAGGTTTTGTTAAATCACCTATATAGCCAAAACGCCAAAGGTGATAAATGCCAAAAAAAGAGTAAACTCCAAATGCGATAAGGGCTATTATGTACACTATTAATAGATATATCATAGTTTTTCCTTAGTACTATTATATCCAATTGATCCGTTAAGTTCAATCACTCTAAAATTCCCTCTTCAGAAGAATAGACGCATCCACAATACAAGGGAATACACATTTTGTGGCTTCTAGCGTAGTTTCGACCACTCCAGTAGCCTTTTCTAAAATCTTTATAGTAGAATCTGACGTTGTTTTCTCGTTCGAGCTCTAAGCCAATGTTCCAGATCTCATCGTGATCCTTATATGGAGTAACTAAAAGAGATGTCGTGATTATTTTGATGCTATTTTCTAAAGCATAACTCACCAACTGAGTTAGAATCAACGAATAACACTTTTGGCACCTTTTAGTTCTCCAACGCTTTTTATCCCCTATATACTTGATAGAATTTTTATCTTGCATCGGAAGAATTGGTTTAAAAAATTCCTGAACATTGTATTCAGGGACTATCAACTCCACATTGTTTTCTTTGCAGTAGCTCTCAACATCTTTTAACCGTCTTAAGTACTCTGCTTTGCCATGTGTTTGAGGATTATAAAAAATTGCAACCACATCATAATTTTCTGCGCTTAAAACTTTATGAAGGTAGCTAAAACATGCTGCACAACATATATGAACTAGGATTTTATCGTTTTCATTTGCCAAAACTATTATATTAATTTGTTTTGATCTTTTGCTTTGCAATATTTAAGTGGTCAAAACCTCGATCAGTAATTATTCTACCTCTATTAGTCCTGTCAATAAAACCAAGTTGCAGAAGATACGGCTCGATCACGTCTTCTATAGTGTCTCTATCTTCCGAGATGGCAGCCGAAAGAGTTCCTAATCCAACCGGTCCACCAGCAAACTTTATGGCTATTGTTTCAAGATATTCTCTATCATTTTTATCTAAGCCCAGATCGTCTATGTCAAGATTCTTAAGGGCTTTTTTGGCGATCTTTTCTGTAATTTCCCCCGAATGTTTCACTTCAGCAAAATCTCGAACGCGCTTTAAAAGTCTGTTAGCGATCCTCGGAGTTTTTCTAGATCGCTTTGCAATCTCCAAAAGCCCTGCTTCATCCATTTTAATTTTTAATATATCGGCTGCTCGTTTAACAATTTCTGAGAGCTCATCATGATCATAGAAGTCCAAACGCAGAGCTACACCGAATCTGTCCCGCAGAGGAGAGGAAAGTGTTCCCATCTTGGTGGTCGCACCCACCAAAGTGAACTTTGGAACATCGAGTCGCATAGTTCTGGCGCTTGGACCTTTTCCTAAAATCAGATCAATCGCAAAATCCTCCATTGCAGGATAAAGAACTTCTTCGATGTTTCTGTTAAGTCGGTGAATTTCATCAATAAAAAGTATATCGCCTTCTTCTAAATTTGTAAGAATTGACGCCAAGTCTCCAGCACGTTCTATTGCTGGACCTGAAGTTACGCGAATGTTGGAATTCATTTCATGCGCAACGATATGGGCAAGTGTGGTTTTTCCCAAACCTGGAGGGCCGTACAAAATTAGATGCTCTATCGGCTCACCTCGTTTTTTTGCCGCTTCTATACAAATTGAAAGATTATCCTTAGTATTATTCTGTCCAACATACTGATTAAGTTGTTTGGGTCGAAGACTCACCAAAAACTTATCATCCTCACCAATTGACTCATTTATCTTGTCTTCGTTTGATTCAATCATTATTTAAAGTATTAAATATACAGCCCCTAAGGGGCCCCTTCGGGGTATTAAGTATACAGTATCATATTTGATAACTCACACCTAATAAAAAACTCCGAACTATCGAAGCATACTTGCCTTCACAATAAACTATTCGTACTTTCGTCCCAATTAGTATATTGGTAGTGTTATTTTATATTTTTTAGTAGCCACCTGATCTTATCTTGCGTATCTGTTATCTTTTCTGGGATTTTTGGAATAAATCTTACAATATCTTGCTTGTTATAATTAAGCGAAATCAAAGCGTCGATCAAATCTTCTGCATCATTTGAGCTTGAAATTACATCGTCGGCTTCAAGCCCAGTAATCTTTGATTTTAGATCTAGAATAATTTTGGATGCCACTTTTTTTCCAATTCCAGGAATTGCGGTAAAAAATGTAACATCTTCATTCGAAATAGCATTTATAACATTTTTATATGAACTTACCGACATTATATTCATCCCAGCTTTTGGGCCGACACCGTTTACGGAGATTAGTTTTTCAAAAAGCTCTAACTCCATCAATTCTAAAAAACCGTATAAATCGTGTCTATCTTCTTTTATATTTTCAAATATGTAGAGCTTGGTTGTTTTTCCTTTTTCAAAATGCCCCTTTTGCCCTAAGGGTATAAATACTTTATAACCAACATCTTTCACATCAATATAGATATGATCAAGTCTTATCTCTTCAATTTTGCCGCTCAAATGACCAAGCATAATATTTTCGCTAAGTAAGCAATTTCTTTATGTGCCCAATTTCGTGATTCATTATTTCTTCTGTTTTTGCCTCTATGTTTAATCGAAGTACAGGGTCGTTTAGTGATGGGCGAATGTTGAAATGAAAGTTATCGTTTGCCACATATAGTCCATCGATATGCATAATTGTGTTTCCAGGATAACTGTATTCTCTTTCAAGCTTCATCAGTGCTTGTTGCTTATTGTCGATCTCAAAATTAATATCGCCTGAAATGGCTGAACCTTCAGTAGATTCATTTAGTAATTTATCAAAAGTGGTGTCTGATTTAGTAATCATATCCATTATTATTAAAAATGGTAAGATCCCACTTTCAGCATGAAAAGACTCCTCAAACATAAAGTGATCAGCTTCTTCAACAGCAAAGGGTGAATCAAACTCTTCCATCTTAATTTTAATGTTAGAATTCCCAACATGCGAGTACTCGACTTTCCCACCAAATTCTGCAACTCGTTTGTGAAATATTAGACTCATCGGTGGGGTGTCAACGATTGTACATCCGGGATGTTTTTTCATTACCCATTCAAGAAGCATCGGTCCGATTTGGGATCCGGTTAGAACTTTACCTTTTTTTGTGATGAAAGCGACTCTATCAGCATCTGTGTCCCAAGCGACCCCAAAATCGGCATTCTCTGATTTGATCTTTTTTCGTATTTGATTCATATTTTCATCAACCATCGGATCTGGTTCATGATTTGGAAAGTCGCCGTTAGGAAGCCAGTTGATCTTTATATTATCTGTTGGCAAATGACTCAATATCCCTTCGTATGCGATTCCACCTGAACCATTTCCTGGATCAAATACTACTTTTTGCTTTTTGAATTCTTTGTAATTAAAAAAACTAAGAATGTACTTGTTGTAATCAATGTCAATCTTTCTTTTTTCTACATGCCCAAATTTATCTGATTTTTCAAAATCTTGTTTTATTGAAAGATCTGCAATCTCTTCAAGTCCACTTCCTTTAGCAACTGGAACTACCTTGCCATTTTTGTATTTCGAAATTTTTACCCCATTTAGCTGTTTTACGGCATGAGAAGCTGTAATCATCACCCCAACATCGTATTTATAGTTACCAATGGAAAAATAGACTTGGTCAGTAGAGCAAAGACCTATTATATCAACATTAACGCCCGTTGAAACCAATCCTTTAGCAACTGCTTTGGCCAAATCCAAAGAAGAATGCCTAGCATCCCAACCCAAAACAACTTTTTCTGGTTTTATGCTTGCAACTATTGCTTTTCCGATAACTTCTGCAATCTCTGAAGTCAACTTTACAGAATGAGCACTGTCATTATTTTTCAATTTATCAAAAAATCGAGGATCCGAAACCCCTCGTATATCTAGCGTTCTAAAAAGTTTTTTGTCAATCTCAATTCGTTCCATATCAGTATATTTGTACTTTTGACCCTAAGGGTCCCCGTCCCGAAGGGAAGCCTTAGGCTTTGGGGTTAAATTTGCCCGTCTACCATCGATTATGCTCTGGCATTTCGGGCAGGTATATTCATGAAGGGTGCTAGTGCACCTTCATAAGAGCTTCGAACGATTCACCCGAGGCTTTTAGGTACTTGAACCACTTGTGTTTTTTTGTATAATCAATTCTTTTCACAAGATCTTTGCTGAGCCCGGCACTATCTGCTGGCCAATATATTTGTTGAGTTAATATCCTAATTATGCTTGCAAGAAATAATTCTCTATCCTGATCGTTGTGTAACGATAGTTTAACCAATTCTTTTTGCCATTTTGAATATCTATACAGAAACAACCATAAATAGGCAAAGTCAAGCGTATAGTTATCAAAACAAAAACGCTCGAAATCTGAAAGAAACAATTTTCCATCATTTCTAACAATTATATTTGCAGGTGAAAGATCTGCATGGGTTGCGACCAACTGTTCTCTGGATAAATATTTGTCACTAATTCTATTAAATATATCTCTGTGATTTGTCAGATCAACAGATAATTTTTTTTCCAATTGGTTGAGGCTGTTTTTCTCTATATCACTATTATATCTAGACTGAAATGATCTTTTTTTTACCCCTAGTTTTCGAAAATCATTTGTGAGTTCCTGGAGAGCAGATATTGATTCTACTATTTGTGAAACTATTTTTTTTCTACTTATAATAAATTTTGGTCGTATTCTATCGTAACCTAAAAATGAGCGTGTTCCCTCAAGCCTAGCCAAAGATGTTCCAGGATAATACTTCCGAATCACCCAGAAATAATCCTTATTCTTGCCCGATGTCAGTATTTCAGTAACATTTATTAGTGGTCTATCAATATATTCGTTGTGTTTGTCAATTATCTTATCAACTGTTAGTTCTCTGGTAAATTTATCAACTCTGTCCTTGTCTTTATTGGGTATAATTTTGAGCAAAACATCCCTACCATTTATATCACCCCTCACAATATAATATCCTTTTTCGAAATTCTTTCTTATACTTAACTTCTCTATAAAATTAAGATTGTTAATAATATTTTCGTAATCTTTTATAGTAGACATATACAATACTCCTATTACAAATTCGAGGTACTACCCATCGACAACTTAATTGATCCAACCTCGATTATCAAGAATAAATTTTTCAACCTCTTCATTTATTTCTCCTTGTGTAATGCTTTGACCGTGCACTCTATATTTAAATAATACTTTATCACAAAAATAGAACTTTTTTTTGTCTGCGGCAAGTCTAGAAAACATATCTCTATCCTCCCCCCAATTTAGATAGGAGTTATAAGGGTAATGCATCGCAATTTTCTTTGTATAGGAAGACCCGACATTAGGAACAAAATTTCTTTTCTTGTATTCTTTCAAATCAAACTTTATCTGTATGCTTTTTGATGTCTCTTCTGTTCCATCCGGCCTCAACACTACATATTTTCCATAAAAGACATCCCAACCCTCTTCTTTGTATGTATCATAAATATATCTGCCCCATTCTGGCAGGTACAAATCATCTGAATCACATACTGCAATTAATTCACTTTCAGCCATAGCATTGCCATAGTTTCTTGCACATGCCACACCCCTTCCTTTTAAGTCTGGGAGCTTATGATACTTAATTCGACTATCACGAAATGAGTTTACAACTTTTTCGGTATTGTCCTTTTCCTCACTATGGTCATCAACAATAATAAGCTCCCAATCGCTGATTGATTGGTCAATAATTGTTTTAATGCTCTCCCTAATAATGCCACTTCTGTTATATGTCGGCATTACAAAGCTAATTTTTGGCATTTTTACTCCATTTTTTAACAGCTATTTTAAATTGTTTTTCATAGCCACTCGCCATCTTCTCTAGTGAGAAATTGTCAACTGCGCTTTTTCTGCATGTATCCCTGTCTATCTTGTCAATTTTTCTTATAGCATCAACAAAACCATCTACATCCTTTTCGCTTTTTATCAGATAGCCATTCTTCCCATTTTGAATTATTTCTGGAATTGGTCCTTTTTTTGTCGCTATCACGGGCGTACCGGCCATAATTGCCTCAGCAGTTACCATTGAAAAACTCTCCATGCCATCAGTTGGAAAAATGAGACCCTTGGCCTTAGATATAAAATCGTATGTTTCTTCTTGTGTAAATACCCCCAAATACTCTATATTTGAATTTTCTTTTATCATTTTCTTAACTCCATCAATATAATCACCAACCTTGCCAAAATCTGACAAACTTTTCAGCATGGGACCGATAATTTTCAGTTTCACATTTGCTTTAATCGCTGCTTTCATAGCAGTGTGCAGTCCCTTCCCGGGAGCTACTCTACCTATCCAACAGAAATAATCTTCTGGAGTGTTTGGTTTTACCTTCTCAATATCTATACCATGATGAACTACTCCAAGCATATTCCCATATGAAATCATTTTTTTCATATACTTAGATATTGGGACCATAAAAACATTTTTTGATTCAAATGCTTTAAACACCACATTATATTTTTCCATATTGGTTGAATCGTGATGTGTTATAACCACAGGCTTATCACACATTCCTGCAACTGGCCCAATGTAAGACGCGAACCAACTGTAAACCAGATCAAATTGTACCGAATCCTTCAATATGTTAGCCATAAAGCTTTGCTGGTTTATTACTCGTGCCAAAAACCAGAGATTGTCTTTTGTCGCTGGATCCTTCATTTTATCTATATCATTGCTTAATTCCGGCTTAACAACAGTAATGTTTTGATTTATATCAACCGTATTCTCGTCAACCACCCCATAATAAGTAACTTGGTGACCATATTCTGCCAACTTGTTTGCAAGATTCCATGTCAACATTAAAGGAGCATGGATCTTTCCTGCCTCAAGTGGGATTGTAAAGATATTTGAGCCAATAATTGCAATTTTCATACATGCCTTTCGATTCTAAATAATTAATATTGAGGAGTAGCAGACTCCCATTCTTCGGGTGGCATTGATTTCGGCCTATGTTCTTTAATGTAATCATCGGAAGAAATCGTGCTTCGCATCTCTTCAAATTCTTCATCAGACATCCTGCGTGGATCCTTAAATCCCTGTTCTATAATATAGCTTACCGCGTCTTTATTTTTTGGATCACTAAGCATCATCTTAAATCTTTTTGTGTCAACTTTTGCAGCCTGTAAAACCCAATACCCCGGAAGTTCTCTCATGCCTCCAAACCAACGGTTCTCTTGGACAAGATAATCTTTGTAGCTTACATTACCAAGGGCTTGTGTTTTTTCTTCGATTCTTTGTTGGATACTACCCACGTCCACACCTCTACTTGTCAACTCCTCATCAAGTCCTTTTCTAAGTTTCTGGTGCCAAGTCTGTGAAATCAGTGCAACAAGCTCTTGCTTCTTTGCACTATCATCAGTTTGACTAATCAATCTTTGAATCGTAGAAACATATTCCCTTCTGATAATTTCACCTCCATCTCGCCATAGGTCATTTCCCTCAGGAGAAGACATTCTATATTCCCATTTCGCATATCTATCGACGGTTGGTATTCCTGTTTTTTCTTCACGCAATGACGCAGCTAACATTAAAACATCTTCAGCACTAAATGCATCGCCTCCTACTCCAAACCTCTCAGCAATTTGCTTAATTCTAGGCATGTGGAATCTGTTACTTATAAGTGCGATGTTGTTATCTCCATCTCCATCTTTTTCTTCAGAGTCAAGTGAATTCAGAGTACCTGCAAAATTTTCTATAGTATTTGCGGCTTTATCCTCAACAACTACTTTTTCCTCTGGGATATCAGGGTATTTTGCTAACAAATACTCTTTCATCAGCTCTCCACCGCTTTTTTCACTATCTGGGGATTTACCTTCTGACATTACTATTTTATTTATTTCCCCCATTTTCCAAAACTCGCCAGCAGCCAATACTCTAGCCTTTGTGCCCACAGTCAAGCGCCATCCCATATCTTCTTTTCCTTCTGGATCATCCTCTGCTTCTTTTAAAGTCCGAGATTTTGCTCCAAATCCGAAAACTATCAGGTGGCTGTACCTTCTTCTTGGTTCACTTTCTTTGTCAATATCTTCACCGACAACTTCCACTGGTGTTTCGAACTGCACGTCCTTGCCACCACCTAAAGTTTCACTCATGTTTCTCCAAAAAAATATCCTTATGGCGCATAATCTATCTTTTTCTTTAACTCTCCTTTTTCTCTTTCAATATCTTTTTCACTTATGCCTTGAGGAAGTTTCTTGATTTTAAGTTTTCTGCTAACCTCAGCCGTGTGGTCATAATATCGAATAACGTTATCGCGGATTTTTTCCCAGTCGAATCTCTCTTCCACAAACTTTCTAGCATTCTTTCCCATCTCTTTGGCCAATTTGTCATTGCTTAAAATTTTGTTTACTGCATCGGCTATAACCTTTCCGGATCTTGCCCGAACCAGGAACCCAGTTTTTTCATCTTTTACAGCCAACGGGATTCCACCTTTGTTAGTCGCAACAACTGGTGTCTCGGAGACCATAGCTTCTAAAATAACTATGCCCAATCCCTCATCACAAACTGAAGGAATTACAACACAATCAGCTCTTTGATAAAACTCTCTAAGCTCATCAATATACTCCTTGCCAAAGTAGCCTAGAAAATGAACATTATTAAGTTTATTTCGTTTTGCAAACTTCTCAAGTTTTTCCTTCTCTGAGCCACCTCCAATAATAAATATTTCCGCTTTTATATCATTTGCAGCTTTTAGCAGGTATTCAACACCTTTCTCCCAAGTCAACCTTCCAACAAAAACTACCACTTTTTTACCTTTTAGATTGTATTTTCTCTCGATATTATTCGTATTTTTCTTTCGAGTCCAGCCTTGCAGATCGATGCCACAAGGGATTATTCTGGTTTTTCTTTTTAGATCTTTACCAAATATTTTCAAAAGCCATTTATTTGTGTAGTTGCTATTGCTTAGAATATATTCAGATCTTTGAAGAGCTTGAGTTGTCAATGTTAGAAACCGATGGTCTATGGTTGATTGATAGATACCTGTTCCATGGGCAGTTACCACATAGGCAATTCCATATAATGATTTTATATAGTTTGCAATCCATGTCATAAATGAGCAGTGGTGAACATGTATTACATCGGGTTGAAAATCTTCAACCGCATCAATTATCTGATTTGTGAAAGTCTGATAGAGATCAGTAAACTCTGCGGCAGTTAAGTCCTGGTATCTTTTTACTCTTTTATATTCAGGGTGACTTACAAACACAGCTTTACGCCTAGGCTTAAGGGTGTAGAGCTTTACACCTTTTACTTCTCTATCATCTGGAGCTGCAATTGCTACTTCAAAATCAGAAAGAAGTGCTAATTTTTCGGATAATTTTCTAATATAATTTCCGCTCCCACCACCAAACAATGGGAACTTCATCAACATTAAAACCTTAGTTTTTTTCTTTTTATACATCATTGTTCTTTTCTAATCTTAGGATGTCTCAAATACTCTGCCGCATCTTCTGGCGACATAATATCGATTATCACACCTGATCCAAGCTCATAACCCCCATAGTTTTGAACACGTGGAGTAATCTCCAGATGCCAATGGTAAAAATCTGCACTCTTTAGTATTGCAGGTAGAGAATGAATGTAAAAATTAAGAGGTATGTTCGGAACGTTCTGTTCCATCCTCGTAAATACATTTAACATACAATCAGACAAAGATGCAAGCTGTTTTTTCGAAGAGAGTTCAAACTGACTTTCGTGATCTTTTGGATAGACCCAAGTTTCCATCGGAAAGCGGGCCGCAAAAAACGTGGCAGCTAAGAAATCTTCATTTTCGTAAACAACTCTAACCTTCTCTTTTTTCTCATGCTTTATCAAATCACAAAAAACGCAGGCCCCATTTATTCCAAAATACCGCTTAGAGCCATCGATCTCCCTATTAATAGTGTTGGCTACTATTCCAGAAGAGAATATCTGAGCATGAGGATGATCAATAGAGGCTCCTGACCGTGAACCGTGATTGTAAATTGGCATAATTGAGACGGTGTCTTTCTTCTCCTTGTGTGCAATGTAGCGCATCTGCATCACCTTGAACATGTCTTCCATCACTTTTTTAGGAAAAGATGTCAGATCCATGTCATGATCTTTAATCACAATCACATCGTGATCACCAGTCGAAGGTCTAGCTCGGTAGAAACCTCCCTCAGGATAAAAGCTTCTAGCCGATGATTTTTTCTCGCCATCAACAAATGCTGGATATTTGTTATCTATTGTAAATACATGTTCAGTACTTGACCCACGAATTCGTTTATTGGTTTTATATAAATCGGTTCCCTCACAAAAGGGACATTTACTGAGATCAGCAGTTTTAACTGGCTCTGGTACCTCAAAGTCACTAGGCCTTTTTGCGCGCTCCGGTGCAATCACAACCCAATCACCCGTTACAATATTTTGTCTAAGCTCTGGCACATCGCCTCCTTCGGAGAAATTTCTAATTCCTAATATCTAATTTCTAAACAAATCCTAATTTCTAATGACCAAATGTTTCTAACTTTTGAATTTAATATTTTTATTTGCCCGCCTGCAACGCATGATATGTAGCATCTTCGGGCAGGTCATTTGATATTTTTAATTTATTTGTCTCTTGTATCTTGTTTCTTGGTTATTTCAAACTTAAGTTTGACTGTGCATGTGTTATTGCTACCGCTAAGGCATCTGCAGCGTCATCTGGTTTTGGACACTCTTTCAATTTGCACGCAACTCTAACCATCTCTTGCATCTGTTTTTTATCCGCTCTGCCATAACCGGTTAAAGCTTGCTTAATCTGAAGTGGAGTGTACTCAAAAACTGGAATTTTGCTCTTTGTCGCTGACACTATGGCCACCCCTCTCGCTTGAGCAACAGTTATAACAGTCTTTTGGTTCTTAAAAAAGAAAAGACTTTCGATCGCCATACAATCAGGCTTCATCTTATCTATTATATCATTTAGGTCGTCAAAGATTAAATTCAATCTATCTGGCATGTGAGAGCCGGCCTCAGTACGAATGCATCCATAGTCCAAAGGTCGAATTTTGGAACCGATTTTTTCGAGCAATCCCCAACCCATAATCCCGGTGCCGGGGTCAATACCCAAAATTTTTTCAGTATCAAGTATCATGTATATAGTATACCGTATCCGTATCTATATTCGTACTTTTGTACTTTCGTATAATTTGTATATTCGTGAAGGGGTTTTACAAACCTACATTTGCATGAACCGATAAACCAACGAACAATTTTGAATATCTTCGGTTTTTGTTTATTAGTTCTTAAGTTTATTGGTCAAAGTTTACGTTTACGTAAACTTTGTTCACATCATCCAAATCGTCCAGAAGTTCCATTATTTTCTCTATTGTATCAGTATTCTCGATATCTATCGAAATTGAAGCGATATTTGTCAACTCTGCTGTATCGATAATTATACTTTGCTCTAAAAGTGACTTTTTTACCTTATTCAGATCTTTAAAGTTTGTATATATAAAGACAAAATCTTCATCCGATTCAATATCTTCAGCACCAGCATCTATCGCCGCCATCTCCAATTCTTCACTTTCAATACTATTTTTAGTACAATCAACGACAACTTCTCCTTTTTTTTCAAACAGAAAAGACACATTTCCAGCAGGGACCATATTGCCATCATTTTTTGTTAGAACCCCCTTGACCTCACTTAGCGCTCTGTTTTTATTGTCGGTTAGACACTCTATTAAAAATGCTGATCTTTCTGGACCAAATGCTTCATAAGTGATCTCTTCAAGTCTTTTAGCATCTGATTCACCTACTCCACGTGAAATGGCTCTATCTATGTTTTCTTTCGGCATTGAAACAGCCTTGGCGTTGTCTGTCGCCATTCTTAAAGATGGGTTCATATTAGGATCACCACTGTTGCCATCACGAGCAGCAATTGTCACCAGCTTTGCATGCTTAGCAAAAATCTTCGACCGTTTTGCATCGGTCGCCTCTTTCTTTCTTTTAGTTGTAGCCCATTTGCTATGTCCAGACATGGTATAGAGTTTAGTAGTTAGAATTTGCCCGCCTATTAAGGCGAGGTCCTCGCCCGAAGGGCGGATAGATTCGAATTAATTTTACTTCTTGACTTTATTTCTCAAGTATACAACAATATTTCCATTATTGTTTAAAATTATTCTAAATTACTCATCACATTACGCACAATGTTTATGCACATACATGATGACAATTGCGCGACCGCGCAATTGTCATAGTATTTTATTCTATTTGATATACTTTCACACCTTATTTTACCTGATTTATCCCCAATTCAGAGATTATAAATTTTATATCCCCTTCATCCGATCTTAAGGTCTCGATATTGTTTGTACTCAATAAATCCAACGTAACATCGTGTGGATGATCAAACTTGTTATCTAAGCCGACTAGGATGACTGCATAATTTGGCATCACGATATCGAGCAACCTCTGGTCTGTTCCGTTACTTGAGCCGTGATGTGCGATCTTAATTATTTCGGAATTTACATTTTTTTCAGCTAATTCTGCAAACATCATCCTCTGTCCATCAAGTTCCAAATCCCCTAAAAATATAGAACAATTTTTAAGATAACATGCTCTTATAACAACTGATGAATTATTTAAGTTCTCAAGTTCTTCTTCAACGAATTTTTCGCCGGGCCAGAGAAAATCCACTTCAATGTTTTCATAAGATGTTTTGTCACCAATCTTTGGAACAATCAAATCAATATTTTTTGAATTTACATTTTCTAAAAACTCGATGTACTCATTTGAAGTATACGGCACACCGGATGAATAAATTTTTCCGACATCGTATCGCTCCAATACCTGATTGACCCCAACCAAATGATCTGCATGTGGGTGACTTAGAATTATTATTTCAATCTTGCGATCTAAAAGAGGCATTGCATCACCCAATTTTGCTAAAATCGCATCCGAAGGCCCTCCATCTATCAAAATCTGGTAGTCATCTTTCTGAATTAAACTTACATCTCCTTGCCCGACATCGAAAAAGTAAACCTCTAACCCATTTACTGTATCTGCTTCTGGACTTCGCGCCACCTCTGCCCAGACAATAATTGCGATCACAGCCAAAAGAAACAATACCACTTTTAACATCTGTCTTTTTATGTTTTGTAACATTTATCGTTTCCAATATTAAGAAATAATCTTTAGTGAATGTTTAATTGCAAATCTTCTCATCATATATAGTATGACGGTGTACAACACAATCGGTACGACTATATTCATATTTTCAAATTGATAAGCAGCAAATGGTAATCTTGCCAAAACCTTTGTCATCTCTACTATATAAGTTAGAGCTGGCCAAGAAATTAGAGCCACAATCTTGCCCAAAGGTAGATAAATAATCGAAACGATTCCCGAGATAAAAACTAGACCCATCGAAATTGGAATTATCCATAAAACTAAAACGTTTGACAGTGGAGCGATCAGAGAGAGGGTTCCAAAATAAAATACGATGAGAGGCAAAACCATTATCTGGGCCGACAATGTTTCTTGCAAAGGTGACTTAACTATCTCTGGCAATTTTTTTATTCGCGACAGTTCAAAATACTTCTCTATCAGAGGAGATAGATAGATAATCCCAGCAAATGCCATAAATGAAAGTTGAAGTCCAATGTCGAGTACTAATGAGTATGGGTTTAGTAAGATCATAATCACCAATGCCAGAAGTACTATGTTGGTTTGATTTCCCTTTCTGCCGATCAAATGACTAAATAAAATTAAAATTGAAAATATTGCGGCACGAACCACACTGGCTGCACCACCAGTCATAATTACAAATCCCAACACTAACAAGATTCCTGCCCAAAAAGCTTTCTTCTTGCCGATTCTACCAGAGAGCAATTTTGAAAGAACTTTTACTATAATGGTTACATTAAAACCTGAAAGAGCGATTATGTGGGTCAGTCCTGTCGTTCTTAGATCGTTTGCAAAATCGTCCGGGATGTTTCGTTTAATGCCTAAAATCAAACCAGATGCAAGCGATGCAAGCGGTTCTGGCAAACTTAAATTTAGTGCTACTTCAAAACTTTCGGAGACTGTATATAAAATATTTAACAGCCGGTATTTGATATTTGAATTATGCCCAATCTTATCAACGCTTTCTGGCTGGTAAACTACGGCAAATATTTTATCTTTCTTCAGGTACTTTCCATAATCAAAATCCTCTATCATTCCCGGCTCGACTAACTCTCCCTCAACTTTTATGATATCGCCGATTTTATACTTTGGATACCTATTAGCATTGATTAATATTTTAGTGTCCCCAGTATTATCTATTTTTTTTCCATTCGATGCGAAGCTATCTAATGGGGCAACAACAATTTTCTGTTTCTTATAATCAATCTCCGGTCGGCTGACAATCTCTCCCTCAAATGTTATGACTTCATCATACGGCAGATCTGAATTTTGAATGTCGAAGTTCGAATATCGGATCATCCCAATAACAACAAATATCAAAGATATAGAGAGTGCAGCAAGTAAGATATTTTTTAGAGCAGTATTAAACAAATACAAAAATATAGATACCACAGCGACGATAATTAATATGATCCATGATTTATCAAAATCAATATCAAAGATCGATGGGATGAGTATCCCAACCAAAACCCCAACTGCCAGATACCTAAACCATACATAAAGAGGCACAATCCCTCCAAACTATTGCTAACTTACCCATATTCTGATATAAATTAATGTGTAAGTAAATACCATGGACAAAAAGAAAACACCAAAAAGTAAGGTCAATCCACAAATTATCGAATTTGAAAAGCAAGTTGCCGAGTTAACTTCCGGTTGGCAAAGAACTCAAGCTGACTTTTTGAATTTCAAAAAACAGATGGCTACCGAAAAAGAAAAACTCACAAGCGAGGCTAATGCTTATCTATTGTTTGATATTTTACCGGTACTTGACAACTTCCAATTGGCAGCGAAACATGTGCCAGAAACTATTCGAGACAACAACTGGACAAAAGGAGTAGTCCAGATAGAAAAACAGTTAGAACTAATCTTAAATAATTCAGGGTTAACCAAAATCGAGTCCCAAGGCCAACCCTTCAATGCAGAACTCCACGAAGCGATAGAGGAAGTAGAGTCTGATCAAAAATCAGGAATTGTAGTCGAAGAAGTCCTTACGGGTTATATGTTAAATGACTTCCTAATCCGCCCCGCTAAAGTGAAAGTGGCAAAATAACCATTTATTTCGTCATCCCGTGCTTTGACATGGGATCCAGATCCTCAACCACTCAATAGTAGCAAAGTAATATTCTAAGTGTAAAATATGCAACCACAACCCAAAAATCAACATACCATTATACTAGAGAGGTTTATTGTTAGACCTCCAGAAATTGGTGATTATGATGACCTAAAAAAACTGTGGGGGAATCCAGAAGTAATGAAGTTTGTTGGCTTTCCTAAAGGACTCCATATATCAAAAAATAAGATACTCGATTGGATAAAAGGTTGGAATGATCCTGATAAATTACGGCTTGTTATTGAAGATAATACCAGCAAAGAATTTATTGGCGAAATTGGATATCGAGTTGAAAAAAATATGTGTAATCTAAAAAATATAAAAGTGGCAGCATTAGACATTAAGCTTCTACCCAAATATTGGGGAAAAGGTATCGCACATGAAACATTGGCATCTTTCATTTTAGCGGTAAAGAAATCTAAAAAAATAAATGTTTTTATTATATCGCCCAATATCTTGAACACCAAAGCAATCAATCTTTATAAAAAAATGGGATTTATAGATTATGGAGATATACAAGTATGGAAAAACGAATTCGGTACGATCAACTTTCAATATATGATATTGTCACAAAAATAAATTTATGACCTCAAATATCGAAAATACAATGACGACGATTACTTTAAATGATTAAATTTAAACTAAACAAAAAACTCGATTTTATGGTTTATAAAGATTTCAATGATCTATATATTGCAGGTCTTGATTTTGGCGAAGAAATCAAAGAATTGTACCCCGATTTATCAACTCAAAACTATGATGAATTCATAAACAACTATTATGAAACTCAACAAGCAGAAATGCTTGAAATTCAGGACCAGCTAAACAAGCAAATAAAAGCAAAAGCAACACAATTCTTTTCTGCCCTTAAGAATGTATTTGGCAAAGATTATTCGACAAACAACTACACCGGCTATCTGTCTATGTTTAACTGCTGCCCAAGGTTTTTATCCGACAATTCTTTTCAGATTTACTACAAAGATGACATTGATAGAATTTTTGATACAGTCTATCACGAACTTTTACACTTTATATTTTTTGATTTTTGTAAAGAAAATGTATCAGAAACGAAAAATCTTGATTGCGATAGTGGTTCCTTGTGGGAACTTTCTGAGATTTTCAATCCTATTATTCTCAACACGAATGAGTTCCAAAAGATTCTGCCATCAAAGCATAACTTGTGCTACCCCGATCTAGAAGACAAGCTCAAAGCTATTAAAAAGATATGGCAAGAAGGACTGCCAATCTCTGAATTCGTAATAAAGAGTCTGGACTATTTGACTCCCTAATCCGCCCAGTGAGAATAAAGGTAGCGAGGTAAAGGTCGAATTTTTTCAAGCGTTAACTTTCGAAATGGAAATTAAGTGCAAATACTTGACAATAACAATGTGTTTGTGTTATGTTTTGTGCAGTTTCAAAGTAAGTGGACTTACGAGCTCTGGCGCAGGGGAAACCAGCCAAGCGTTTTTGTGCTACTTATGGGAAACTAGGTACCTTGAAAAGGAGACTCTACAATGACCAAGAACAGCCGGATTGTGTTGTATCAGCCAAAAGTTGACTACTGGCCCTACTATCCCTGCTATTGGGCACCGCTTTCGTTGCTTTCAATCGCTGCCCCTTTGGTAAACAAGGGCTACAACGTAGAAATCATAGACGGCAATGTTAATGGGTCAGAGTCTCTGATCCAAGACACACTAAGCGATCCTGAAGGCATTTTGTTCGTCGGGATTAGCACTATGATTGGTGGTAACCAGATTGAACGAGGTATCAGCTTTGGCAGGAGCATCAAGGAAGTTAACGCTTCCATTCCTGTCATCGTTGGTGGACCCGCAGGAACCATTATCCCTGAAAGGCTGCTTGAGTGTGAGGCGTTCGACGCTATTGTAAGAGGTCAGGGCGAAATCCCGATCTCCATAATTGCAGACGCTATTACTACAGGGAAAGACCTGTCGGGGATTCCCGGGGTAGTAACGAGGCAATGCAAGAACGTTCCAATACCGCTGCTGGTGGATAAAAACACCTTTCCTCCCTATCCATGGGAAATCATTGATGTCCCATCCTATCTGCGGAATGACCCGTACACTGGGGATAGAACCTTGAACCATGTTTCAAGTCAGGGCTGTCCTTATCGGTGCGGCTACTGCAGTGAAGCATTCACGTGCCAATCAAAATGGTCGGCATATTTAGCAGAGAGAACATTTGCTGAGGTTGCTGACTTGGTGGAAAAGTACAATCTCACAGGGATCAAGTTCTACGACTCAAACTTCTTTGCCAGCACTTCGCGGGTGAAAAAGTTCGCCATGATGATCATTGAAAGTGGTCTCCATGTGAAGTGGTCGGCCTCGGCTCATCCGAAGGATATAATCAGGATCGCAGATGATATGTCCATGCTGAAAAAGTCTGGACTATCTCGTCTTCTGATCGGTGCTGAGTCAGGCTACCAGCCAGTTCTCGATTACGTCGAGAAAGGCACTACTGTCGAGGACAACCTGACCGTAGCAAGGATTTGCGCGGAGAACGAAATCCCGGCTGCATTCACTTTTATCGTTGGCTTTCCTGGGATAGAGGGCGATATCAATCCGACACTCAAGAATGTCATCGAGATGAAGGAAATCAGTCCGGAATTCGACGTGAAGATCCACTTCTACTACCCATTCCCGGGCAGCAAGCTGTTCGATCGGGCTGTAGAGCACGGGTATCAAGAGCCAAAGTCTCTACTGGAGTTTTCCGGAAACGACTACTACCTTATCCAAACCCCGTGGCTTGATCGCCATTTGGAGGAAAAGGTCAGGTCTTTCGGAGATTTCTACTGTGACTTCTTGTACCCACCTCAGTGGTTTACGGATCTTCTTTCCCAGAAGCCGCTATCAGCCCTGTCCTATAAGGCACTGAGGCAGATCGCAAGGCTAAGAGTCAAGTTTCACTACTACCACTTCCCCTTCGAAAAGGGATGGTTCCAGTATGTCACTAAACACAACTCTTTCGAGAGAGGGGATTACCATGAGCGATATAATGACGCCGATGCTAAGGGTGTGTGTAACTGAGCAATGTCAGCACAGTTGCATATACTGTCGGCCTGGTGGCGAAAGTTGTCACTCTGGAAGCAAGAAAGAAATGGCGACTCAGGAAGTTCATGACCTTGTTTCAATCATGGTCAAGAACGGCATCAGGCATGTCAAAGTTACGGGTGGGGAACCCCTGCTTCGACCCGACATCATGGAAATCTTGATCGCAATCGAGTCAATCGAAGGCGTAGAGTCCCTCGAGCTCATCACTCGCCATCCGAAGTCTATCGAATTGATAGACGATCTTGAGAACTTAGGTGTGTCATGTCTGAACTACAGTCTCGACACTCTGAGTCCGTCCACCTTCAAAATGGTCAACGGTAACAATTCTCTTCCAGGGGTTATTGCGGCCATAGAGAGGGCGCACAAGAGCCGGATGAAGATAAAGATCAACATGGTTGTTATGCGGGGGATTAACGATCATGAGATCCCGGCAATGATCAAATTTGCGGGGGAAAATGAGGCAGAGCTTAAGTTGCTCGACCTCATGAATATCCCCGAGGATCCCGATTTCCTGAAGAATCATTACTATGACTTTGGTGAAATTGTGCCATTCCTCGAAGCAACTGCGATCGAGATCGAGCACGTGACTCCCCCTGGTGGTATTGGAACGCCAATGCCTCGCTACCATCTCGCAAACCATGCAATTGTATCTATCAAGGACGCGAGAGCAGGAACCTGGTACGATGCAATGTGCGTGAAGTGTAAGCATTACCCTTGTCAGGATGCCCTCATGGCCTTGCGCCTGACGGCTGATGGGTATCTCCAGCGGTGTCTGATCAGAAGTGACACCATGGAAGACCTGCTGTCGGTATTCAAGACTGAAGGCCAAGAAGCCGCAGAAGTGGTCGCGAAAAGCGTACTGAGGACGTTCCGAGAAGCAACGTACGCTGGTCCTGTCTGGAAGCCATAGCCTCTACAGGGTTCGCACTAGTTCAAACCTAGTGCGAACCACACTCTCCACACTTGAACATCATAAAATGACGTTTAGCTGTGGGGAGGATAACGCACCTTAATAATTTAACCGAATCACGAAAGAAGGTGGAAAGGATGAAGACCCTGATACTTGGAGGATCCTACTTTATTGGTAGGGCCCTAATCGAGACACTTGCAAGTGAGTCTGATAATGATATTTGGGTCCTCAACCGAGGATCCAGAGTAATTCCGTCTTCACTCCAAGTGAAACAGCTCGTGGCAGACAGGCACAGTAAGCAGTCTCTCAAGCTAGCGTTTACCGGACAGCGATTCGATGTTGTCTATGATCTGTCCGGCTACAACGCGGAAGACGTGGCTAAAACAAGTCGCTTGCTAAAAGGGAAGGTTGAGCATTATATCTTCCTCAGTAGCATCGCCGTTTGTAAGCAACCGCCCTCTAGTTGGCCCATAACCGAGGAACACGAGAAGTGCAGTTCAATCGCCGACAACGAGTACGGTTTCCATAAGTGGGAAGCCGAGCAGTATCTGTTTGACAAGGCGTCGGATGGTTGGTCCAACATAACAACCGTAAGGCCGGTGTATGTCTATGGTCCGCGAAACTATGCCAAAAGAGAAATGTACATATTCGACAGGATAATCTCTGGACTCCCAATTGTTATTTTGGGCACTGGAGAGAACATTGTCCAGCTCGGATATGTTCATGACCTGGCTAGTGCGCTCGGGCAGATTAAGGGAAACAGTTTGACATACGGCCAGAGCTTCAATGTAAGTGGTCGTGAACTTCCGACAGTTAACCAAATTATTAACGTGGCAGAGGCCTTGATAGGCAAAGAGGCCACGATAATAAGAACGGTTGACCAACCAGACATGACCAAAGATGCATCTGGTTTCCCAGACGTTGACCGCTATGCCGATAACTCGAAGATCGCAACCATGCTCGGCATTACTCCAAAGTGGAGTCTTGCCACTGGCATGGAAGAATCGCTCCGCTACTTTATGGAAGAAGGTGACTGAGTTGAACGGAGAGACCTATAGCAATCTCAGGCGAGGGAAAACCGCTAACGATGTTCGGGATGTCTTGGCCGCTAATGGGTACAAGGAGATTATGACACCCATCATGCGTGAAGGGTTCTCATTGATCAACCCTAGGTTCAAGGTTAGCAACGGATTATACCTTAGGGATTGTATGGAGCTTTCTCTTCGGAAAATGGTCACCGAGGAAGATCCGAAGATCTTTGAGATTGGTCCATGCTTTCGCTGCGAAGAAGTTGACTCAACCCACTGCCAAGAGTTTTACATGATGGAGCTATATTCTTTGGGACAGACGATTGATGACATGGCCGCACTGGCGGAAGAGATCATCAAGGTTTCAATACCTAGAGTAAACGGCTCCGAAGTGTTTTCGCTGAGAGAGTTCATCAAAAACGATCTTGGTGTCAACATTGCAGTGGAGTCAACCGAGACTCTTGTGCAAAGCTTGGTCCGCAAGCATCACCATATCAACCCCGGCACGCCTCACTTCATGGTAGCGGAGTATGTAGAAGCGGTGGTGGAACCTCTCATGAGTGTTCCCAACTGTCTCTACTTTCTCACTGACTACCCAACCTGCACGATCGCTGTTGCCGACAGGGAAGATGGTCACAACTACATCAATCGGTTCGAGTGCTTCCTTAACGGACTTGAAGTTGCTCACTCCTTCGTAGACAGTCTCGACTACGAGGATATCAAAGAGCGACTGATCGCAGCCGATGTGCTGGGCCCGGAGGAAGAAGAACTTCTCGAACTGACGCGCAAAGGACTCCTTCTCCCGACAGCTGGACTGGGAATTGGAATCGATCGCCTCTGTATGGTATAGTAGCAGAAAGGAGATGAACACAAATGATAAAGGGCAAGCAGATCAAAAACACTCACCCCACAATTGGGGTAGTTAGTCTTTCGGCGCCAGATGCCGTCTGGAACCCCGGCATCTATCAGAAGGGCAAGAAAGCCCTCGAGGATAGGGGCATTAAGGTAGTAGAAGGTGCGACAGTTCATTCTCGGTTCCTATACCTTGCCGGTGAGCCACAAAAGATCGCAACAGATCTACACTCGTTGTTTCAAGACGACAAGGTCGACGCGATCATGTGTGTTGGCGGCGGTAATTGTATGAACAAGGTTGTCCCTTTCATCGACTTGAAGCTGATTGCGAAAAGCTACAAGCCGTTCATTGGGATCAGTAACATAACTGCCTTGATGCTTGCAATGCTGCAAGAAGGAATCGTCAGCTTCCACGGACCGTTTGCGTTGTGGAGCTATGGTCTTGATGGAACTCCTACGGATTACACTCACAACAACTGGCTGAACATCCTTCAGGGTTACTCGGGCAATCTTCCAGCCAAAACGGAGTGGAAAACCTTCAAAACAGGCGCTGCTACTGGCAAAGCACTTGGTGGAAACATCTCAACAATCTCCACCATCATCGGTACTAAGTATTGCCCAGTTGAACTATTTAACGACTCGATTCTCTTCATCGAAGATGTTGACGAGGATCTTGACGTTTTGGATGCTCGACTCACACACCTTAGACTGCTAGGAATCTTCGACAGAATCAAGGGGGTGGTAATTGGCAAGTTGAGTAACTGCAACCCCCCAGAAGACACAAAAATGGATGTTACCGACTTTCTTAAGTTGGTGTTCTCGGGATATGACTTCCCGATCATCTACGATTGTGACTTCGGTCATGTCGCTGATAATCTCTGTATACCATTCGGGTGCAAAGTTAGGATAGACGCAACCAAGAAGCCCGAAATCACTCTTTTGGAAAAGGGGGTTAGCTAGGTTGCAAGGGTCTCTGAGTAGGATCAAGGAACTGCTGCACGAACACGGTACAGAAGATCCGGCGAGTGAACTCGAACTGGTTACTCGACACCTCAAAGGTGCTGGGTTTAGCAACGAAGAAGTGGACCGGATCATTCTGGGGATTAACTCAAACGTACCGATCACGCGTATTCTTGGCTACAACATCGTTTGCGGTGCCAGGATAAACATCAATAGTGATGTTATCAGCCCTGGGCCTGAAACGGTTACGATAGCGGAGAAAGCGATTCAGCTTGCAAAGAAGGCTGGGAAGCTCAAGGTACTCGACATGTGCACTGGCTCCGGAGCTGTCGCAACCGCCATCGCCAAGAATGTGAACGGTAGTAACTGTGTTGGGGTAGACATCTCCAATAAAGCGCTAGAGGTCGCAAGACAGAACGCTCGGGAAAATGGCGTACAGGTTGATTACAGGTTGGGTGACCTTTTCGAGCCAGTAGCAGGGGAACTGTTCGATCTAATCATCGCAAATCCCCCCTACGTACGAACCGCCGAGATTGAGAAACTACCCTACTTCGTTCGTGATTTTGCCCCGTCGCTCGCAATCAACGGTGGTCTAGATGGTCTTCGTCTTCACGAGAGGATTCTTAAGGAGTCACGGCTGTTTCTTGAGCCAACTGGATTCCTGATCCTTGAGTGCGAAGATAATCAAGACACTGAACTATTTGACCTATTCGGTCACTACAAGTGGACAGTGGCGGAGAGCTACCAGAACAGACTTGGTAAGATAAGAGGCTTCTGCCTTTCCCCGCCCGATCATAAATGACCCCCCTTTCTAGGGGGGTCATTTTCTTTTAATAATTACTAAAATAATCTTTATTATGCTATAATCTAGTGTGCTCGTAAACACAAACTTGAATAGGGGACTGTTATGAATAGAACAATCAGGTTGGGCCAGACATGTAGGCTTAAAATTAAGCCTAGTGCACCTTTCAACTTTATAGCGACTGTCTTTAAACCATCTCACTACAAGTCTGCAATTGTAAAGTTTAAGGATGAAAAGTCCTATCAGATTCTAAGAGTGGGTCGTGCGTTGTTTGGCATTGTGCTTTCCGATTCGAGCAAGAGCAAGGAATATCCCGAGGTCACTGTCACGGTTTTCGCACGCCCCGGGACTAAGGTTGAGCAGGCGACAAAGGAACAGATAACTCAGGAGATCAGGTACAGGTACAACATGGATGGAGACATCTTGGAATTTCTGAAGTCTTATGGAAAGGATCCGCAAATTTCAGGGCCGATTAAGAGGCTCTATGGGATGCGACCGTCATGTGCGTACTCGCTCTACGAGTTCCTGATGATAACTACCATGTTGCAAAATACGGTAGTTAGAAGGTCTGTCTCCATGACCGAAGCGATGCTCAATGCATTTGGGAAAAAAGTTCTGTTTGGTGGGCAGACAATGTATGCCTTTTGGACACCCCAGGTCATTGAAACCGTCTCAGAGGAACATCTCAGGGAACTTCGCATCGGATATCGGGCAAAGATCGTCAAGAGGATTTCAGAATCTTTTGCCCAGGGGGACATAAACGAAGCTGAATTGCGTCGGATGGGGAAAGCAGAAGTAGAGAATACTCTGCTCGGTCTTTACGGAGTTGGACCACAGTCATCTTCGTACTTGCTGTCCGAGTATTTCCATTTCTACGATGCAATGGACCATCTGCCACCATGGGAGGGCAAGATTCTTTCGATGCTTTTGTTTGGCGACAAGGTAACCCCCCCAGAGGAAACGCTAGCTTTTTTAACGGAAAGGTATGGTAGTTGTAGGGCACTTGCCGCGCACTACTTGCTTGAGGATGTTTTCTGGCAAAGAGCCGAAAAAACAATCTCATGGCTAGAAGAAGAGATTCGCGAGTAAGAACTAAAAACCAGCTAGGTTGACCTAGCTGGTTTACTGTCCATGTTCAAACACATAAGTATCACATTGAAAGATGGAGCTACCTATGAAAAAACGATATGGTGTGTCCATGAATACATATGGACATGTGCTACCTGGAGCATCAAAGATATCTAGAATCTATCCACCCAGCAAAGAAGATATCTGATACTAGATAAATACTAAATGAGCCAAAAATTAAAAAAGAGAGCTGCATAAAACGATCAGTTGGGTTTTCAGTTAATAAATATACGGCAAACCACCACAAAAACAATCCCACTATTACTTCGACACATACAATTGTCGGCAAATTAGTTAAAATCACAAATATTTTATTAATAAACTGTAGCCATCATTAAGAGAATACATTGTTGTATTATTCGCTATATTAACATAATCTTTGTAGAATGTTAATAAACAATAGCATAAGAAATAATAATTCTCAACACATTTTCACTCTATGTTTAGAGTTCCATTCACTTTGTCAATATCAATTCTTTTTAATATCTCTTTAAACCACTTAGTGTATTTTACAAGGTTTTAGTTGTATTATTTTTTATGTTTTTCAATCATGTCAACCATTTTTTCTTTTTCTTCGTGACTCAATCCGTCTTTTGTAACCCTATCTTCAACTTTTAGATGCTCTATCTCGTGTCTTAACACTTTTACTATTTTATTTAAAGGTTGATATATATTGAGATATATTTTGTTAGGAAGTTGATAATTACCGTAAGTATCAAACTTTACTAGATATATCACATATTTAGATTGGGTCCCTGTGTTTTCACCATTCAACATCTTTTTAATCACCTTTATTCTTTTCTTATCATTTTTAAAAAAGTCAAAAATATTTAGAGTATATATATACCCTTTGCTATCGAGCCATTTTTTATTTTTTAGAGTTCTAAAATAGCTTGCCATATTTATTAAAAGATTATGTTTTATATTTATCATAAACAAGGATTTTTAGTTTCTTCTCTTATCATAATTATTTATTAATAATATATATTCTTTCCAACCATTCTACCACCAGTAACACAATAAAGACTAATCCGCCCCGCTAAAGTGAAAGTGTCGAAATAACCATTTATTTCGTCATCCCGTGCTTTGACACGGGATCCAGATCCTCAACCACTCAATAGTTGCAAAGTAAAGGTCGAGATTTCCAACGGCTCACATGTATTTATGTGAGCCGTTGGAGTTTATAACATAGTTCTATATTAGATGTTTAGAGTCTTTTTGACATCGTTGAGATCAAGTCTTTTTAATATCTCTTTAAACCACATAGTGTACTTATCTGGATGTTTATTGAGGTCATCTTTTAAATCACCAATACTTATCCACTTATAATCTGAGATTTCGTTTGGATCGGGCTTTGGTTCTCCGTCGAATTTACCCACAAATGTCCAATCGTACTCATGTTCTGTTAGACCATTCTCAAATGAAGCCTTGTATATGAATTCAAAAGCTTTATATAATTTTGTTTCAAATCCAAACTCTTCCTTGAGTCTTCTTGAGGCAGCATCTTCGTAACTTTCCCCTGGAGCTGGATGAGAACAAACAGAATTAGACCACATGCCTAAAATCTGATATATTAACAGTATAATTAAAAAAGATTACTATGCCATCAAAAGAACATCATGAATTTAGAAAAACTCATACTTCAAGAAATATGGGGCTTCTCACAGAAGATAATCAACAAAAGATCCACGACACCTCTCTCGTGATCGCTGGATGTGGTGTTGGTTCGATTATAGCCATATCTGCAGTAAGACTTGGTTTTGAGAATCTAACACTTATTGATGGTGATACGATTGAAATATCTAATACAAACAGACAAGGCTACACCACTAAAGATGTTGGCAAACTGAAAGTAAGTGCTCTGGCAAGTAGACTTAAACAGATAAACCCACATGTAAAGATAAAAAAGTACCCGGTATTTGTTGATCTCAAAAATGCAAAGAAGATCGCTTCAGAAGGTGATATCATCATAGACAGCATCGACCCCGATGCAGGCAATGTTGTTATCGCATTTCACAGAGAAGCTCACAAGCAGGGTAAAACTGTAATTCAGCCAACCGACGTAGGTTGGGGTGCGATGGTCTTAGTGTTTAGTCCAGAATCAATTTCTTATGATAAACTTATTGGGATAAGCCCGAATAAAGATGCAAAAGACATCTCCAGCGAAGAATCATTCGGAGCATTCGTCAACTATTTTGTAAAAGTTATGCCTCCATACGTCCAACGAATTGCAATGGATGTTGTTGAAAATAAACTTACTCATTACCCACAACCAGTAACTGCGGCTTATACGCTTGCATCAATGACAGTATTGGCTGCAAAAAGAGTTGCTCTTGGCCTTCCGGTGAAACTTGCCCCTGACTATGCTATGTTTGATCCCAATGAATCATTAACCCCAGATGACAAAAAATATACCAAATAAAAAAACTTTATTGATAATCTTAGTCGGTATTGCTCTGGCTGATCTTTTGGGTGCAATAGATGCAACTGGTGTCAACATCGCTCTTCCTGTTATCACCGAAAGTCTATCGATACCAATTCACATCGCTCAATGGATCCCAAACGCATATACATTGGCTCTGGTTGGGCTTTTGATTTTTATGGGCAAGGTTGGTGACATTGTTGGACCTAAAAAACTATATATGGTGGGACTATCTATATTCGGAATAACATCTCTTGTCCTCGGGTTTACCAACGATGTAACTTTGATAATCATTTTTAGGGCTCTTCAGGGTGTTGGCACTGCCATACTATATACAATGCCTATGGCCATAATCGCACACTTATGGAAGGATAGGGCCAAAGCATTTGCTGTAACCGCATCATTTTTTGCATTTGGAATGCTAATCGGCCCGATGGTTGGGGGAATATTGGCGCAACTTACCATATTTGGAATTCAGGGTTGGCACTTCTTGTTTTTATTAAACATTCCATTTGTCGTATTAAGTGCAATTATTTCAGCAATATTTATTCCAAAGCTTGAAATCAAAAAGAAATCTAGTCTGAACTTTGTCTCCCTTGTCCTGTTACTTTCTGGACTTGGCATAATTGTACTCTCTCTATCAATTATAAATAATTTATTCATTCTTCTTGGATTGGCTCTTTTAGTGTTACTTTATTATTACGAAAAATTTACTCAAAAACATCTTCTAGATTTCCCTCTTTTTAAGAACACAAACTTTTCATTTGCAAATTCAGTAAGCTTTTTTTCGATGGTAACTGTTGTCGGGATGGGCTATGTTTTAACTTTTTATTTTCAAGATGTTTTGAGATGGAGCTCCTTTACCGCAGGGTTAGCGTTTATGCCGGTTCCCATTGCCACAGGAATAGCAGCAGCATTGAGTGGAAAAATTAAAAAACCAAAACTGGGCGCTGTTTTAAGTTCTGGGCTCACTCTTCTTGGGATTCTTATCTTAACATTTGCGTCTCCTTCAACCCCGTATTATATGGTTGTGCTTCCAGGCATAGTTTTTTTGGCTGCTGGTAGCGGTGTGTTAATGACTACGATTTTCGCAACCATATTCGACTCTACTCCGACTGAGAAATCTGGAAATGCTTCCGGTATATTAAATACAATTCAACAGCTCGGCGCATTAATTGGAATAGCAATTGTCGCATCCTATGTATTGGACTACAAAATGTCGTTTATAATACTTTCAACCGCTGCAATACTAGGATTTGTTTCTGCCCTATTTGTAAAAAATGTGCAAAAATCTCGATTAGTTGCTAAAATGTGAGTTGATAACATATACTTAAAATAAGATTATGAACACAAAAATGAAGACCGCACAACCCAATATGAAAGAGTTGATGTCCAGCCCTCGAAAAGCAATGGATTTTTTTTCCGATATGCCAGCTGAAGCATGGGAAGGTATGCAAGCTTCAACTGCAATGAGAGTTTTTAAAGAAGCATATGAGAATACTGTATCCTATAAAGACTTTTTAAAACAAAATCACATTAAGTATTCTGACATTAAATCTTTCGAGGATTTCAATAAACTCCCCATAATGGATAAAGATAATTATGTAACAACATATGGGTTTGATAAGATAAATTCTGTCAAGGCAGGAAAAGATTTATACTCTTTTTCACTTAGTTCCGGCACAACTGATAAACCAACTGTATGGCCAAGATACTATGCCCAAGAAGAAGGATATGTAGGAATTTTTGACATGTTCATGACAATGTATTGGAACATTGATAAAAAAAAGACACTCGCAATTAATGCATATAACTTAGGAGTTTACGCATCAGGGATAGCGGTAAATGTTGCACTCCGTCCTCTGACTCAAAAATATAAAATGACTATGGCGACCACTGGTTCAGACCTCGACAACATAGTTGAAACTGTCAAACAGTTATCTAAACATTATGACCAAACAATAATTTTTTCTTACCCAACATTTGTAAGATCTGTTATTGATAAACTGATTGAAGCGAAAGTTAATATTAAAAAACTTAATCTTAAAATATTTATTGGCGGTGAAGGAAATACCGTTGAATGGGGACAGTATATTTCTAAGCTAGCATCCAACAATCCAAATGATTTAACTACTATTATTGACGGTTATGGTACTACAGATCTTGGGCTACTTGGAGTTGGGTCCTCACTAACAAACCTGATCAGAAACTTAGCCAATAAAGACAAGTCACTCCGAGAAGCCTTATTCGGAAGAACAGACATTATCCCCACCTTATTCCAATATGTTACAAATAACTACTACATTGAGGAAATAGACAATGAATTGTATTTTACCAGCAGTAGTTCAACTCCATTAGTTCGTTACAATCTTCGCGATCGTGGAGGGATAATAAAATTTCGTGTAATGGAACAGATACTTGTAAGCCACGGGTATGATTATAAAAAAATGATTCGAGAGGCTGGTGTATCGAGTAAAACAATATGGCAGCAGCCATTTGTTTACTGTTTCGGTAGAAGTAGCGATACAGTTATAATTGGTGGTGGAAATATATTTCCAGAACAAGTTTCTCCAGCTTTGATCAATTCGAAAAACAAAAATATCCACAGCTTTAAACTCTCTGTCAAGGCCGACAAACAACAACATCAAGTGATGTATATACTATTGGAGCTAAAAAAAGATCTCGAATATAATAAAAAACAGTTACATTCAGCAATAAAGAAGTATCACGACATAATTCTTAAACATTTAATGAAAGTAAACTCTGATTATGCTGTTGCATTTAGATCTGATCCAAAATACTGCGATCCAAAAATTGAGATTTTTGAGTACGGGACTGGTCCATTCACACAAGATCGGGATCGCACAAAACCGAAGCTAGTAATTAAGTAATTATATATCATTTCCAGGAGGGGTTTGAACTCATCGTATTTTTTAAATTTATTAACAGATTTCTGGGTAAATAGTGTAATTGCAGGAACAATAGCAATAGTGGGTCTGACTCTTGCATACGCTGTTTACCAACAAAACAGAAAATCAGTAACTAACCAAACTATTGCAATATTATTTATCTCAATAGTTTTTTGGATAGTTTATGCTCATCTCGGTGATTCTAGTCTATTTAGGTCTTATTCATTATTATTCAACCGTATTGTATATGGAGCACTCTATTTTTGGGCATATGCATTATTTATGCTTGCGTTTGTTTTCCCAGAAGACACAAGTAACATTAAAAAACCTGTTAGAATTGTGCTATTGTCATTTACAACAATTCTCGCCTTCATAGCAATCTTTACTGATAAATTTATCCTTACTGTTGAAAATCTTCAGTGGGGCGCTAACAATATCCCGGGAGCATGGAGCGATTTCTTTAGCTACTACATGATGGTTATGATGATACCGCTAGTCAGATTTATTTGGGTTTATAAAAAAGCTGGACAGTTACAAAGACGTCAATTAAAATTCTTTTTTCTTGGTTTGATTTTGTTTATTGTTGGAGTATTGGTAATTTATCTCGTTGTAAATCCGATTGTTGGTGATGAGCGATTCTACAGATATGGCAATTATTCAGCTGTTTTTTTTATAGCACTTACAGCATACGCGATACTAAAACATCAACTCTTTAATATCAAACTAATTATTACCGAAACTGCAGTAATTTTGATATTAATCATCTCAGCAGTTCAAGTCGCTGCTTCAAGAAATCTAACCGAAGGGGTGCTAAGAGCTTTCTTTTTATTAATTATTGGTGCGGGAAGTTATATTTTAATCAGATCAGTAAAAAAAGAGATTAAACAAAGAGAACAAATAGAGCTTCTGGCACGAAATTTAAAGAAAGCCAATACAGAGCTTGAGATTTTGGGGGAAACCAAAGACGACTTTTTGAATGCTGCTTCACATGAACTTAACACTCCGATCTCGGCCATTGAGGGCTACCTCTCTATGATCTTGGATGAAGGAATGGGTGAAAAGTTAGGCCCTAAAAATACTAAGTATCTGACAACCGTTTATAATTCTTCAAAACGTTTGGCTCACTTGGTTGCCGACCTCTTGAATGTTTCTCGAATAGAGGCCGGAAGAGTACACATACTTTATACTGAAAACCAGATAGAGGATGTTGTTGAACAAGCAATAATGGAGATTAACTCTGAAGTATTGGCTCACAAACACAAACTTAACTTCAAAAAGCCAAAAGAAAAACTTCCGCTTGGATGGATCGATGCTCCCCGCATAACTGAAGTTGTTATAAATTTTATCGGCAATGCCATAAAGTACACACCAGACGGTGGCAAGATAGATGTAGAGGTTAAAAAGGTTGAAAATAATTTTCAAGTCTCTGTATCTGACAATGGAAAAGGAATTCCAAAAGAGAAGTATGACCGGATCTTTAGAAAATTTTCACAAGCAGAGATCACTCAAGATGAGAATAAGGGAACTGGACTTGGATTATTTATTTCAAAAAATCTTATCGAGATGCATAAAGGAAAGATATGGTTTGAAAGCACCGAAGGAAAAAGAACTTCTTTCTTCTTTACGATTCCAATTCTAAACGAAAAACCGAAAGACGCCCACGAAGGCGAAGGGGCGGTACTAAAATAAAGTAGTAAGTATTAAGTATACAGTACAGGAGATTTAATCGGTTCTGTCATTAAACCGATTGTTTTTTTGTTTTAATTCGAAATCGTAAACCTAAAAACCTATGTTCAGATATTAAAATAGACACCAATATATTATTCTTCGAGCCTGCCCGCCTCTCACCGTGCCACTTTCGTAGCTTTTGTGAAGGGTGGTAGCTTCAAGCGAAGTAGGGTCGAGAAGTTTACGTATCTGTAAGTTCTCGATAAAACTCGAACAATAAGGGTTTTAGATTCACGGTCGAAATGCTTGACACATTTGTCTGTTTAATTGTATATTGTGTTACAAGACATACCACTCGAAGTAAATCTTTAGCAAAGGAGACAAGGCAAGTGGCTAAGGGTGGAAAAGGTGGAAAAGGTGGTGGCGGACGTTTTGGCGGAGGTCATGGCGGAAGTGGACAAGGCGGAGGCAAAACCGGTGGCTCGGGTAACTCTAGCGGAGCAGGTAACAGTGGTAGGGGTGGTGGTCCCTCCCGTGGTGGATCTGGCGGTGGCGGAAAGAGTGGTGGATCTGGCGGTGGCGGAAAGAGTGGTGGATCTGGCGGTGGTAAGAAGTAACGACATGAAGTGCCCGCGAGGGAGGTGTACTGCCTCCCTCGCATCATAAATATGAAGCAAACAATAACGGCTTTAATACGCCCAAGATTAAATTTATCAAATCCAAACAATCAACTGAATCATCTGATTGAACATATTTTTTTGTCTGACAGGAGACAGCAACAAATTGGAATGAAAAGTTTTTGGAACGATGAATTAATTGATTATGATGGATACACATCTGAACTTTATATGTCAGAACATTATATTTCAAGCATAAAATTAAAACAAAAAATTAAAAAAAATGCATTAGATAATAAACAAAAATTATTTCTTCAAAAAGTAAATACTAAAAAACAAGTGAATATATTGAAAGAAGAGCTTTTAGAAAACAATTATGACAATGTCACAATCAGTGAATATTATGATCGGTCAATATATACGAAAGATTCTCCGTCGATTGTTCAACCATGGTTTGATATTAGTAGTATTAGAAATGCAACTAACAAAACAATAAAAAATGTTTTTGACAAATACTCTTTGCCAACACATCTTATTCAATTAGAACATGACAAATATTGTGTTCCCAAAATGGATGCTCTCAATAAAAACAAAATAAAAAGTGGTGTTAGGGAAATTGTATTAACTCACCCTGATCAGTCAACAAAAGCAAGTGATATAACTGTGGTTATTCCTTATAATGACATTAAAATAGATATGTACAGTCTAGTAGTTTTTGTACAGTTTATGATTGATGGCCGTTTTGGTTATTTAGTTAAGAACATGATAGAAGATAAAGGCATAGTTTATCGAGTTAATATGTATCTAAATATGTATAATGACTCAATCGAAATATCTTTTTCGTGTTCAAAAGGCAACATTAACAAATGTTTACAACTAATTAAAGAAGGATTTGATGCTTATAGTAATATTGACAGAGATACCTTAACAAAGATTATCAAACGACTTGACATTAAATACCAACTGGAGTGGGGTAATGTTAGTGATTATGCCTTATTCTATATTGAAGAAGTCGTCCTTAGCAATATGAACTTGTCTCCTAAAGAGAGAATAAAAATGATGTATAAAAAATCAATACCCGAATGCAAAAAAGACGGAATTAGTTTAGCTGAAGCATTAAATAACAAATCAATTATTGTTCATATCAATTATTCCAATAAAACAAGCTCAAAATATTTGTCTAAATCATTCTACTAATATTTTTTTCAAAAAGACGCCCATGAAGGAGAAGGGGCGGTGTTGAAATAGCATTGAGAGCCCTAATATTGATTCCTTTTTCAGATGAGGCCGATAATACTAATGTTTACTGATATGTTATTGTCATATGGATATAGATAAATACTATGGAGCAAATGGAAGCTATCTAAACGATCACCGTGATTATTTTTCTGATGAACGCCTTTTCTATGAAGTCGGCTTTATCATCAAATCACTTGATCTTGATAAAAATGATAAAATCCTTGATTTAGCATGTGGGGATGGTCGTCATACAATAGAACTAAAAAAGAGGGGTTACAACATTGATGGTGTCGACTTCTCAGATCACCTGATTGGTCTTGCCAAAAAAAATGCAAAAGAAGCCAAACTAAATATTAATTTTTTCGTTCGAGACGTACACAAGCTCAATCTTCTAAATAAATATGATAAAGAAATACTGTTTTTCTCAGAATTCGGACAATACAACCACAATTTGGCATTAAAAAATATATATCTTTCTTTAACATCTAATGGGCAACTTCTTTTAGATATTGACTCAATACCCAGACTAACTAATTATTTAGAAAGCAATCCTGACTCAAGCTATTCATTCAACAAAGACAAGTCTCTTTTAAGCAATAAAGAATCTGACGAAGAAATAAAATACTTTACTTTATCACAAATCACAAAACTTTTTATCCAAAATAGATTTACTATTTTCAAGTCTTTTGGAAATTATAATGGCGATACGTACAACGACAGTGATAGTAAAAGACTGATAGTGGTAGCTCAAAAAGACCCCAACAAAGGCGAAGGGGTGGTGTTGAAATAGTATTATTATTGCTTTTCAACTAATAATTGCTTTGCTTTTTCTGGATATACATTTTCCATACTTTTCAGCTTTTCTTTGTTTATCCAAACCAACTTATAACTGTTTTGTTCTGAATGGATCTCTGGACCACTGGAATTCCACTTTGGTTTTCCTTCGAAATCATCGATAGCATAGTAGATGTGTTTTTGGAGATTATCTCGACGTGGATCCTTCTCCTCAAATTCAAATGCCACTTTTACATTTTCAATATTTATTCCGATCTCTTCTTTAATTTCTCGTTTTATCGCATCAGTGCTAGATTCCCCGTCTTCTATGCCTCCACCCGGAAATACAAAATACTCCTTTTCATCTTTGATTCGATAAATAAGGAGAACTTTATTATCTCTTTCTATAATTGCCGATACCCTAATTCTCATTTTCAAATTTTTCCAGCTTTCTTAAGAACTCACCCAAAATGAATGCTTCCAGCTTTCCACTTTCACTTTTAAGTTGTGATTCTTGCCAAACTTGTACTTGTCTGCTACTACCAGTTCAACATCTTGATTTGTGAATTCATTTTTTGATTGTGCAAAAATTCTTAGTTTTTCTAAATTCTCTTTAAGTTGTCTTGAATTTCCCCTCGACTCAAAACCAGCATTTCTTTTTCTCCCACCTTCAACAACTGTCGCGATTAGGTATCCAACTATAACTCCACCAAACCCCGCTAAAATATAGTACATCTTCCTCCTAGTAAATTCTGCAATCCGTACTTGACAACGGCGTCAGCCTGATAATATTATTATCTCAAACTATCAACCACTTTGCCATTCAGCATAATTTTATTATCTTTATATGTATAATGTTTTATACTCTTCATGTTCGCCCTAGTACAATAGATGCTTATCGAAATTCTTCTGATATTAGAGCTAACTTGTACTGTTGTCTCATCTGATCTATTAATTTCAGAAGCAGACAGCTCTATCACTTTACTAATCACCTTTCTCCAATTTTTGTAGCTTGAGATTTTTGACCATTTCTCATGATGTTCTTGTTGGTAATCTATGGATATTTGGTCGCTTTCATTTGGTAATTGTTTCATCAGTTGTTCTTTACGAATTTGTGAATATGCAAAGATCTGTATCGACTTCCTGACCTCTTTACCATCATAATCTAAATAATATGTTACATTCTCAACCACGCCATCAGATGACCATTCTTTTGCTTTATTTTTTGCGTACTTTTCAACCATTCCCATGAAAGAACTTGAAGGGATTTCTTTTAATAATATTAAAACATAGTCTTTAGACTTTTTTTCATAACTTATTATATTATTTGAAATATAGTTTTCCGATACCCTTCCTATTAATTGTCTGATAAAAAGATACAAAACGGCGATAAGAGATAGTAGCGAAAATATGGCTATGAGCCAGTTGATAAGCGGATTTGAGATTTTCTTCGCCAAAGATGATACTCCGAGTAGACTCCACCAAAAATACGCTTTTGGACCCTGATCCCACAACATTTTTGTAATATCTTTAATTAATTTCATAGCCTCATCGTAACAATTCCAAATTCCAAGTGCAAGGTTTTGATTGATTGATATATACTTATGTGGTATCATAATGCATGAGAGGGAAAGGAGCTGGTAATCCATGGATTTGCATTCATCTGTCCGCGTTATGGACACTGGTCACTTTCTTCATGGTTACGAAGGCACAGTAATCATAATTGATGGTCACGATAAAGAGATTTCTTACACTGTTCAATTTGGAGAAGAGACCCATTACAAGATGCGTGCTCACCCACTCTCTAATATCTTCATTGACGAGTTTGGTCTTTTCGTCGCCTTCCTGCTGGAACATCAGCTCGAAGTAATCGAAGCAAAAGATGAAGCTATCGTTGTGAAAAGACACTTCTCCCGAAAGTTTTCGGTGGTGCAACTTGTGGTATCACTACTTGTAGGGATTATTGTCGGTGGTGTAGTTGGCATATGTATGTCGACCGCTCTGCTGGCGATCTTCTCTCCGCCACAATTGATAACCATTGTAGGATGCATCTGCATAACCACTGCAACGGTTTATCATCTGTTCCATAAACTGGCGGTAAATAGAGGGATGATCGATCCAAGAACCGAGCCTAGCGATCATAGCTAGGCCCGCGTCAACATAAAATGTTCTGATGAGTCGTAGAAACGCGACGAAACGCGAAATGAGCTACTTTAATCAATTTCATAATAATGATTGATCTCCCACTACCCTACTACGTAGTACGGTAGTGTTATAGTTGTTTAACATTGACAATGTTGTTTTGTTGTGCTAGGATAATCTTGTCGGAAATCGCATAACGCGAAAACGCTGGCCATAACAGGAGACTCCTAGTGACATTGAAAGTCGGCCATGAGCTAATCGTTAAGTCTGGAGCTTCCTTCTTGGAAGCTTTCGCCTTAATCGAGAGTCAGACCAAGGAGTTGCCGGTAGGTTTTGACCTACGACGCTTTGATTCTCTCTGGACGAGCCACTTGTTCGCTCGTCGACACGAGATCATTCCCGACGAACACATTGACGCAATCATCCGGCTCGTTATGGACGTAGAGTCGGCGCGTAAGGCCTACTGGAGCAACTTCGCTGTCTTTTTCCTTCTGGCTCACGACGTGACTGCAGAACAGATCAAGGAGTATGCGGAAATGAACGGGCACACCGTTGTTGAGGTGAAGGATCCAGAGGTTGACGATCCACCCATCCAGGTCATGACCCTGAAGTGTAAGGTGTTGTATGACATGCTTTCCGGATGGGTCTTCATCACCCCAGGCGAAATGCTTCGAGCAGCCATCAGAGCCGGCATGAGTCGTGACCACGCTCCCGGTTGTTCCTTCGGCGAACAGACTGGCGATGATGAAAGCGTCAGTCCTAACTAGCCGAAACCCTATATGAACCCAGCGCCCTGCTCCTTGTGAGCGGGGTGACTGCTTTTTATAAGGACTGGACTATATTTTCCAGATATATACTATATATATTGTAAATCCCTCTTGACATTATGTAAAGTTTGCTTTACATTATAATAGTATCGGGGTAAAAGTATACAGTATTAAGGGATGGATTTAATTAAATTAAATATTATTTACTGGATTCCAGCTTAAGCCTGGAATGACAGATAAAGGAGAAGAAAACATGGGAAAGATTATAGGAATTGATCTTGGTACCACAAATTCAGCTTTAGCTGTAATGGAAGGTGGCGAGGCAAAAATTATCGCAACATCTGAAGGTGGACGAACTGCTCCATCTATAGTTGCAGAGAATAAAAAAGGTGATAGATTGGTCGGCCAACTTGCTAAAAGACAGGCCGTGACCAATTCTGACAACACTATTTTTTCAGTTAAAAGATTTATCGGAAGAAAATTTGACGATAAAGAGACGCAGGAAGATGTAAAAAAACTTCCTTACGAGACTAAAAAAGCATCTGATGGATCTATCAGAGTTGTTATGAACGGCAAGGATTACTCTCCACAAGAGATCTCTGCTTTTATACTGCAAAAGCTTAAAGCCGATGCAGAAACTTATTTGGGAGAAAAAGTGACTGAAGCGGTTATAACTGTTCCAGCTTATTTCAATGACTCTCAAAGACAAGCTACCAAGGACGCTGGTAAGATCGCAGGATTTGACGTTAAGAGAATTATCAACGAGCCAACTGCAGCTTCTCTTGCATACGGGTTAGACAAAAAGAAAAATGAAAAGATCGCCGTTTATGACTTGGGTGGTGGAACATTTGACGTAACCATCCTAGAACTTGGAGACGGTGTATTTGAAGTTAAATCTACAAATGGTAATACTCACCTTGGTGGTGATGACTTTGACCAAGTGATTATGGACTACATAATTGCAGAATTTAAAAAAGATCAGGGGGTAGATCTTCACTCTGACAAAGCTGCACTTCAACGTGTTAAAGAAGCAGCCGAGAAAGCAAAGATAGAACTTTCTACTACTGCAGAAACTGAGATTAACCTTCCTTTTGTTACGGCAGATTCAGAAGGTCCAAAGCACTTACAAATGAGCGTAACAAGAGCAAAGCTTGAAGAGCTTATCTTACCTCTAATCGAAAAAACTCTTGCACCTTGCGAAAAAGTTCTTTCTGATGCAGGGCTTAAAACTTCAGATATTAACGAAGTTATCTTGGTCGGTGGAATGACAAGAATGCCTGCAGTAAAAGAAGCAGTCAAGAAATTCTTCGGCAAAGATGTAAATCAATCAGTAAACCCAGATGAAGCAGTGGCTATCGGTGCTGCAATCCAGGGTGGAATTTTGGGCGGCGAAGTAAAAGACCTGTTGCTCTTGGACGTTACTCCCCTTTCACTTGGGATCGAAACTTTGGGTGGTGTAATGACTAAACTTATAGACAAAAACACTACTATTCCGGCTTCTAAGTCACAGGTTTTCTCTACTGCAGCTGACAACCAACCTCAAGTAGATGTCCATGTTCTTCAAGGAGAACGTGAGATGGCTGGTGATAATAGAACGCTTGGACGATTTATACTAGACGGAATTCCTCCAGCACCTCGCGGTGTTCCACAAGTTGAAGTTAGCTTTGACATTGATGCAAACGGAATCTTGAATGTTAAAGCAGTCGATAAGGCTACCAACAAAGAGCAAAAAATCACCATCACAGCTTCAAGCGGTTTAAGTGACGAAGAGATAGAGAAGATGAAAAAAGATGCAGAGGTCAATGCTGAAGCTGATAAGAAAAAGCGTGAAGCAGTCGATGCTAAAAATGCAGCTGAGTCTCTAATCTTTACAGCAGAAAAAACCCTTAAAGACGGTGGTGACAAGATTGACTCAAATCTAAAGAGTGATGTTGAAGAGAAGATAAAGACTTTAAATTCTGTAAAAGATAGTGACAAAGTTGAAGAGATAAAAACTCAAACCGAAGCACTTTCAAAATCTCTTCAAGAGATAGGTGCAAAGATGTATGAACAGGCTTCAAAAGAACAAGCTGAAGCTAAGAGCAAGGATGAGCCAAAGACTGAGCAAGAGGAAGCTGGAAAAGATAAGAAGTCTAAAGCTAAAGACGAAAAGAAAGAAGAGAAAAAGTAAGAGATGTTGGATATTACTATGCTCTATTGTATAATAGAGCATAGTAAGGAGGGATATGGGAGATTTATTTAAACGACCGATTGTCATAGGCATAGTTATTGCAGCGATTATTGCAGCGATTGTCTGGTCATACTTCGACAACAGAGCGAACCAGAAAAAAGCAGACGAGCTAGCGGCTCAACAAGCCGAAAGCACGGTTATTGCGAATTTGACTAATGCCGATCCTGTAGATTTTGATGAGTTTGTAAAAAATGAGTACGCTATCGCCAGATCAAAAGCAGAAGAAGTTGATTCGAACAATAAACTCTCTGCAATTATAGTGGAGCTTCCATCAACTCTAGCCCTTAACTCCGGCTCTGACAGATACATATTCTCATCTTCCAAAGACACACTAAATAACTGGGTAATAACCCTGGATCAGCTAACCCAAAACTACATTCGAGCAACCATCCCGAAATCAGACTACATAGGAGAAGTGACAGAGATCGACACATCTCTTTGGAAATACAACTTCGTGACTGCACTTCAACTTGCAGAGAGCAACGGAGGAAAAGATTGGCGAGAAAACAACACTTTAGACTCTGCAATCTTAACTTTGAAGCACACAGAACCACAAAACTTCCTTTCATGGACGATAGAGTACAATGCAACAAGCTCAATATTTACCAGAAAGTTCGATGCCACTTCAGGCAAGTTATTAGAAAGTTAATAAGATTAATAATGAGGTAACTACACGGATCTACACGGTTTATATTATGTATGCCGCTAGTCCGTGTTATTTATTCTAAATACTATCTGTGTTTGACCGCCCGCCCGCCACGTTATGCGTAGCATTTCGGGCAGGTGTGGTATCCTCAAATCATTATGTCAAAAGATTTTTATAAAACATTGGAGATAGAAAAAACCGCTTCGAATGATGAAATAAAAAAAGCTTACCGAAAGCTTGCTTTGAAGTATCATCCTGATAAGGGTGGAGGAGCCGAGGCAGAAAAAAAGTTTAAAGAGATTAATCAGGCATATCAGGTTCTCTCTGATCCTCAAAAAAGAACTCAATACGACCAGTTTGGTTCAGCCGAAGGACAAGGATTTTCTGGTTTCAATCAAGGTGGATTCCAAGGAGGAGACTTTTCAGGATTTGGATTTTCCGGTAGTGGTTTTGGGGGACTTGGCGATATGTTTGATGACTTTTTTGGTCAAGCATTTTCTTCGGTTAATGCCGAAGTCGAAATCTCCCCTGCTCAAGCAGTATTAGGTGACAAAGTTCATATAAATGTGGCTGGTGAAAAGATAGAACTTGAGATTCCTGCCGGCGCACAAACTGGAACAACTTTCCGTTTTCCTGGCAAAGGTAGAACTTATAAAGGTGGAAAGAAGGGGGATCTAAATATAACCCTAAAAATAGTTATGCCAAGAAGAGTTACAAAAGAACAGCGAGAGATCTGGGAGAAGTTGAAAGAAGCAGAAAATAAAAAAAGCTCTTGGTGGAGCAGGTAGAATCACGATGATCAACTATCAGATATCCTAATGTTCTAAAAGACTATGATAAATGCGCGACCGCGCAAAAAGAATAGTCTTTTCGCATATACAGCATTATTTTAAATCTCAGACTGATCATTGAATAATTCTAATAATTAAATTGAGTTAAGTAGAATATTCTTAAATTCATTTATCCCTTCAGAAGTCGCGGCGGAGATAATAAGTGGTGTTATTTTAATCTTTTTTAGAGCCTTAATCCTCTCTTTTATCTCCTCTTCATTTAGAACATCTGACTTATTTAGAACAACTATCTCATCTTTTTTTATAAGTTCTTTTGAAAATTCTTTTAGTTCTGATCGAATGGTTTTATAATCCGAAACCACATCATCGCTCATGGCATCTATTACGTGAACTAGCGATTTGGTTCGCTCAATGTGTTTTAAAAACTTAACTCCAAGCCCTTTTCCTTTGGCGGCGCCCTCTATAAGACCTGGTATATCTGCAATTACCAAAGTAGTATCTTTGGTCTTAATCGCTCCCAGATTTGGCTCCAAAGTTGTAAACGGATAGTCGGCAATTTTTGGTTTTGCGTTGGTAATGACTGAAAGTAAAGTCGATTTTCCGGCATTGGGCAAGCCCACCAAACCTACATCAGCAATAGTTTTTAGCTCAAGTGAGATCTCTATCTCTTCGCCCGGCAATCCGTCCTTTGACCACTCTGGAGCTTGTTTTATGGATGATGTAAAGTGTATATTGCCCCAACCACCATTTCCGCCTTTGGCCAATATTATCTCTTCATCGACCTTTAAGGCATCGAACAATATGTCGCCTTTTTTATTTATGACTTGGGTTCCAAGCGGAACAGATAAGATTAGATCGTCTCCGGCTTTACCTTTCATCTTTTTTGGCATTCCGTTTTGGCCACGTTCTGCTTTGAAATGTTTTTTTGCATTATAAGTGGAAAGGTCAGATATATGTATGTCTGATTTTATGATGATGCTTCCTCCATTTCCACCATCACCTCCATCGGGACCACCCTTTTGCACATATTTTTCTTGCCGAAAAGAGACAATCCCATTGCCGCCTCTGCCTGCTTTCAAACTAATTTTTGCTTCATCAATAAACATTTTTCAAATTATTAATTGATAATTATTAATGCAAGAATCGTAATTATTTATTTTTAATATTTAATATTTTATTTTGCGTCTTCGCTACTATACCACAAAAGCCCCATATAATCTAGGGCTTTATAAGCTGGCAAGTTAGTAAGTTTTTTGATATTTAGTAATTTGAAATTTATTTGAAAATTGATAATTGATAATTGAACATTCTATTAAACCATACGGTTTAGTAGATGTATCCTCTTACTACTCCACCGTATGCAGAGATAGTACGCCTTCCTACTCGACCCCAACCAGCAGGTCCATTCATCTCAGCTATAGTAATAGTGCCATTCCCAACACTTTCAACGTAGGCAACGTGGCCCCACCAAGATTCTCTAGTAATTACAATAGCGCCAGCAGCAGGGGATGAACCTGTCGAATAACCTGATCGCTGTGCAGAATAAAGCCAACTTCTTGCATTTCCCCATTGACTTGGAGTAAAGCGTCTGGTAGCTACATAGTATGTGCACCATCCCCAGGGATAGCCATTTGATTTGCTCCCTGGATTATATTTTACTTTTTTCGAGGAAGAGGAGCTTGAAGAAGATGCATATTTGCTGGCAGTCAAACTTTTTTCCCATGCAGCAATTGTTGAAGATGCAACGACATAGCCTTCAGGAGGGATCCTCAATTTTTGTCCAGGTTGAATCATATCAACATTTGAAAGTTTATTCACATATCTAAGAGTACCTAATTTAACTCCGAACTTCCAACCCAACCCAGTTAAAGTATCTCCCGGCCTAACAACGTAACTTACTGTGTCTGTAGAATTGTCAGGTAGTGGCTCTGTACGCTCTGTCATAATGGTTGCCACAGATGCTCCAAGAGCAGTAAACTCTTCAGAGGAGGCGAAATACGCACTTTCAACTGCCTGTCCATCTCCAAATATAAGTGGTGTGTATTGATCCACTTTTGAGCTAAATGCTATCTCTGAACTTGGATCAGCTATACTTTGAGTCAAGTCGGCTTTTGTAGTTCTGACCACAATATTTGAAATAATCACTAAGGCAGTTAGGGTCAAAATAACTGCATGGGGAGAATTTTTTCTGATCTTGACCATTTTTGGTGAAGTAACCCTATGTTCATCGATGAAAATTCTATACTTTGAATATTCATGCCTCAACCAAAAAATGGCTCTTTGCAAGGATTTGCGAGCCAAAGGGGATGTGTTAGCTATAAATGATGATATTTTTATGAAAAATCTATTGCCTCCTTCTTTTTCAGACGGAGGCTCAATATCTTCTATAATTGCCATAATTGTCCTTTGCGGGACATTAAGTATTATAGCCTAGCTGTAAAAGATGTCAAGGACTTTATAAAATTCGTTTATTTTGGTTCTAGAAGTACCGAAATAGAACCTGGGACTAAATTAGTTATAGAGATATTGTCAGGTTTTTGGATTGAATCAGTCGAAATATCAAAGGTATAAGTTCCAGAAGGTTTATCCGTCAAATTAACTTCGTATTTGATATCAGAAGGACCCACAAAAGAGAGTTCTTCAGATGTACCTGAAACTACAACTTTTACAGATATCGGTGTGTAAGAGAACCTTAGGTCAGAGCTCAAATTTATCGGAACTATATTTAGATCAACTACTTTGTTTGATTGATCTTGAGCGAGCTCCACAATAATTCGCACCTTACTTGATTGACCACGCTGCAGGGCAGTTCCATCAACGATGTCCAAGAATGCGTCCCTTTCCATGGTCACACTTGATCCTGTCAAATCGACTGGGTCGGTTTCTATATAGTTTATTCCACGAAGAATGTTGAGTGGTCCGGTGATATCGACCACAGAAGGTGTTACAGTCACTTTTGAGACATAGTAGCCATCTTTTGGAGAGCCTGTAGTTTTTACTTTTACGCCGACTGTTTTGTTATTTGAAGCCTTTACTAGAGAAGTTTTTGCCAAAACCTCAGTCGGACTGAATTCTAGGTCAGAGATTGCTTTGCCATCTGATCCAAAAACCACAACCTTTTCTAAACGCTCAAAGTCGTTTGACTCACCATTTAAGGTTATCACTATATTCACTTCATTGATCTTTTCAACCTGACTCGAAGGACCCCTAACTTCCACTTCGCTTGGGACCAACTCTACATTGCCAGGTACCAGTCCTTCAGCAGCGCTACCTTCGATTCGATGGGTAACAGGAAGTTTCTGAACCACAATTTTTTCGATACGAACAAAAATCTTCGAAGGGTTAACTTTCGTGATTGTTATATCATTTTCAGTAGAAGATACGCTGACTTCTAGCTCATATGTACCAGCGTCAAGTCCACTTGTATCGACAAAGGCTGTGAACGACTCTGCACTTAAATTATTCCAGACTACCGGCTCTGCCATAACTTCAATTTCAACCTCCTCTTCATCGATGATCGCAGCAAACCCAGTCGGTACATTGTTAGCTTGCACTGGAATAGTGCCAGGAAATTTTCCGACTGTTGACTGACTTGAGGCCACTATCATCCATAAAACAAAGGTAATCAAAATTGTTACAATCTTAGCGATAAGGTTGTGCTTAAAAAAGTTTTTGATGAATTTTGTCAGTGTTTTTATCATTGTCTTTTTCTCAATAAGGCTGAAAGTCGTGATCTCAATTTCTCTTCGCTGACTCTTCTTTCAATCTCACCCGTTACTGCTATCGAGATGTTTCCAGTTTCTTCAGACACCACCAATGCGATTGCATCAGACTCCTCTGTTACTCCTACTGCAGCCTTGTGTCTCATACCAAGCTTCGTATCGCCTTCTTTCTCGGACACAGGAAGAGTCACTGAAGCAGCTTCTATCATATCGCCAATAATTACTACTGCTCCATCATGCAAAGGAGATTTCGGCATAAATATTGAACCTAAAAGTTCGGTTGAAACCCTTGCATTTACTTGAGTTCCAGTTTCGCTTAACTCCCTTAAACCAGTTTTTCTTTGAATAATAATAAGAGCTCCAATCTTGTCTTTCGAGAGCATCAATGCTGTTTCGATCAATACCTTAGTAGTGTTTTCCCTAAGCTCTTTTGAGCTCAAATCCGCCACTAACTTCGACCTTCCAAGCTTTTCTAAGGCAGCTCTAAGTTCAGGTTGAAACACAATCGGAATGGCCACTACTAGCATGGCCATTAGGTATTGTAAAATCCAGTTTAATAAAACCAAATCGAGAAGCTGACCAAGGAGCATTAGAACAACTAAGACAATCAAACCATACAGGATTCTCATCGCTCTGGTTTGTCTTAAAAAGATATATGCCCAATAGATCAATATTGAGACAATAATAATATCAAACACCATCAAGGGCCACGATGTAGCACTTAAGCCCGAAAAAAAGTAGTCGGCTCTTTCTGACACTCCTAAAATTTTCCCTGAGACCTCGATCAACTTACCTCCATTGTAAGAAATTTCAAAAAATAAACTACATTCATTATACTAATAAAAGATTAAGAAGGGAAATGTATATCCAAATATATTAGTACAAATTAAATAACTATTTTACTTCTCTCTTTTTCTTTATAACTTTATATATAATTATTTGATCGCCATTTGCCATCTTCACTCCAGGTTCAAGTCCAATTCCAAACTCTTGATTTGCGTCAACCTCCTTAACTTCACTCTTTTCTCTTCGAAGAGAGATCACCTTACCCCGCCATTTTTCATTCTTATCTTGTAATATCTTTATTTTGTCGCCAATTTTAGCTCCACCGCCTTCAAGCATAGCGCCAATTACAACTCCTTTTTTATCATCTCGAAAAATCTGGATAATTTTGCCTTCTGCAAGTGGTTCTTCAATAATTTCTAGTGGCAACATTTCAGAAACAGTACTCTTAAGATTATCGATCACCTCGTAGATTACTTCACCTGAGATTATCTTTGTTTTGTCTTTCTCTGCTATCTTATTTGCTACTGGCATCGTTCTAGTTCTAAAGCCCAATACGATAGCTTTCGATGCTTTGGCTACACCCACGTCTGATTCAGAAACAGGTCCAACTCCTTCATAGACAATATTTATATCTACAAATTTCGATTCGATTTCAGAAAGCATTTTTTTCATCGCCTCAAGAGAGCCCTTGACATCTGCCTTAACAACCAATGGAATTTCCATCGTTTCAGTTGGCTCACCTTCATCGTCCTTGTTTATTTTTTGTGCAGATGAAATGTGAATTTTATTTATCTCTTTTTCAACGAGTTTTGCTGCCATTCTTGCATCTTTTTCTGAACTGTGGACTATCAATCTATCACCAAAACTCGGTAGAGATTTAAGTCCTGCAAGCCTTACCGGATAACTTGGAGGAGCAATGTTAATGGGATTTGAATTATAATCCTCCATTATTCTTGCTTTTCCGGAAGTGTTACCGACTTGGATTATGTCTCCCTTATTCAGAGTACCGTTTTCTATTAGAACTATTGCAAGAGCCCCTGCCCCTTTGTGCATATGTGAGTCAATAACTATTCCTGTAGCCGGGGCGGTTGGATCAGCTTTTAGCTCCATCATTTCGGCTTGCAATAAAATCATCTCCAACAAATTGTCAATCCCATCTCCCTTTAGAGCAGAGACCTCAACCATAACGGTTTTTCCACCCCACTCTTCTGGTACTAGTCCAAGATCTCCAAGCTGTTGTTTCACCTTCATCGCATCTGCACTAGGAAGATCAGCTTTATTGATTGCAACTATGATCGGCACATTTTGCTCTTTCGCTTGCATGGCTACCTCTTTGGTTTGAGGTTTTACGCCATCATTAGCTGCGACAATTAGGATAACAATATCAGTAATTGCAGTTCCATGTCCCCTTAAAGCTGAAAAGGCTGCATGTCCAGGAGTGTCAATAAAAGTAATTATCTTATCTTTCAGTTTTTTATTTTTTGTGTTAGAAAGCTTTGCCTGATAAGCAGATATGTGTTGGGTTATTCCTCCTGATTCACTCTCAACCACTGAAGCTCCTCTTATATTGTCAAGCAATGTAGTCTTACCGTGATCGACATGGCCCATAATAGTCACGATTGGAGGTCGTGGTAGATAATTTTTTTCATCTATGGTCTCTACAACTTTTTTTTCTATTTCTCCAGCATCTTCTAATTTTCGAACAACCTTTAATCCTAAGTCATCTCCTATGATGGCTGCAGTTTCAAAGTCAATCGTATCGTTTATATTTGCTAGAACTCCATTTTTCATCAACAGAGAGATGATCGATGAAACAGCAACATTTGAAGTAGCCGAAAAATCCTGCACACTTATTGCAGAACCAATCGAAACTTCGATAATTTTTTCTTCTTCTTTTGGCATAGTTTTCACTTAATATGAACAATGAAGTGTGTAGTTCGTGCATTGAAATAAATCCAATAATGCATAGAGCTACTTTAAACTTCACTCCTCATGCCACCTTAGCACAAACTAGTTTCATTATCAATCTATAATGATGAGCAATTTCGAATACAGATAATAAACAAATACTCTTTGTAGACTAAAACAAAATATACAATAAAAAAGTGTTACAACTTTTTACTTGAACCCCAATAATTTACATCCCCACGTTTTTCTTCAAGTTTGTTACTTTTTGGCGGAGGAAGTGGGGTCGAGCCGTTATATCTATTTACTTTAATCTTTGAATCGGACTTTATCTGATCTTCTTCTTTTTTTTCATCTTGTGATTTCTTGTCATCATATCTTTTGACAGAGATTTCTTTTGCTTCATTCTGTGGATCTTTTTTTGCCGTCGGTTGGTCAGAAATTGGCTGATCTTTTTTTGTTGGCAACTCTTTTTTATTGTTTTTCAAGGCGTCTGGGTCTTTATTAGGCGGCTCTGCAGTAAGTGGTAGCACTTCTTGTTCCCCTTCTTCTGGTTCCGGTAAAATTAATGCTACTGAAGAGACTTTGTCTGCTCCTCTAAGACGCATCAGGGTGACTCCTTGAGTATCACGACCAAGTCTCTTTATCGCTTTTAGAGACATCCTAATAAATTGTCCTTTTCTTGAGGCCAACACAACATCTCCCTCATCACCATAAGTTATATGCATTCCAATAACGTCACCAGTTTTTGCTGTTCTATTCGCTGCCTTTACACCACTTCCACCACGTTTTTGAATCTTGAAATGCTTCAGCATTGTTCGTTTCCCAAAACCATTTTCTAATACAATTAACATATCTGGACCTAAATATTTGGAACCATTAGCACTAAAATCTGCATCTTCGCCCCTTACAATGTCAACAGCCATTACCTTGTCTTCGCCCTTAAGCTTCATCCCCCGAACACCGGCTGCAGATCTACCCATTGGCCGAAGGTCTGATTCTTTATAACAAATTGACATACCTTTTTCAGAAACTTCCACCGCATAGTCTTTTCCGGATGTTGCCTTAACCCATTTAAGTTCATCAGAGTCTTTAAGACCCATTGCGACAATACCGGTTTTTCTTATATTATCATACTTTACTATCTCTGTTTTTTTTGCATTTCCGTTTTTTGTAAACATTGCAAAATACTTCTCTTTGTTATCATCTTTGGCGATAGTAAGAACTGAAGTAACTTTCTCGCCTGGACCAATTTGGATTATATTGACTACCGGCGTTCCTTTCGCTTGACGCGAAGTTGCGGGCAATTCATAAACTTTGCTCTTAAATACTCTTCCTTTATTTGTAAAGAAGTAGATGTCATCGTGAGTATAACAACTTGAAAGATGATCGATTATATCTTCTTCTTTCGTCGTCATTCCCACTACACCTTTTCCACCACGAATCTGTTTTCTATAAGTTCCAACTCCCTGACGCTTTATATAGTTACCCCTAGTTAATGAAACTATAACTTGCTCATTTGGTATAAGATCTTCAGCATTAAAATCTCCAAGAGCATTTGAAATAATCTTGGTTCTTCTTTTATCTCCAAATTTTTCTTTGACCTCCTTTAAGTCTTCTTTTATGAGACCTAAAATCTTTTCGGGGCTACCTAGAAGATTTTCAAGATAAGAAATCATCTTCAACACATCATTGTATTCGTCTTCAATCCTTTTTCTCTCCAAAGCGGCCAATTGAGAAAGCCTCATCTCAAGTATTGCGTCAGCTTGTCTGTCTGAAAATTTGAACTTAGCCTTCAAATTAACTTTAGCCATCTCTCTATTTTGAGACTTTTTAATTATCTCGATGACTTCGTCAATATGATCGAGTGCTTTCTTTAATCCCTCAAGAATGTGGGCTCTTTCTTTTGCTTTATGTAACTCAAACTTCGTTCTTCTTGTAACTACTTCTTTTCTATGTTCAATATAATAGCTAAGGATGTCTTTCAATGTCATCACCCTTGGCTCCAAGTCTGGAGTAAGGGCTAACATATTTACATGAAAAGCGGTTTGAAGTGATGTTAATTCGAATAACCTGTTTAGAACTTTTTTCGGATAAGCACTGCTTTTTAACTCTATTACAACTCGAACTCCTTTTCTGTCAGATTCATCTCGTATATCCGATATCCCATCAAGTTTCTTATCTTTCACAAGTTCGGCCATCTTTGTTATGAGGTTCGCTTTATTAACCTGATAAGGCATTTCTGTTACAATTATCCTAAATCCACGCTTCACTTCTTCAATATCGGTAACGGCTCGCATCACTATCTTGCCTTTTCCAGTGGCATAAGCAGTTTTTATATCTTCTTTGTTATAGATTATCCCACCAGTTGGAAAATCTGGACCCTTGACGTATTGCATCATTTCTTCTGGCGACGCATCTGGATGATCAATCAAATGTATTACACCATCACATATTTCATTTAGATTATGTGGTGGAATATTTGTAGCCATTCCAACTGCAATTCCCATAGATCCATTCAAAAGTAACTGGGGAACTCTAGCGGGAAGAACTTTAGGTTCCAAGGTGGAGCCGTCATAGTTGTCTTGCCAATCAACTGTGTCTTTGTCTATATCAGTTAACATCTGCCCAGCAACTTGAGACATTCTACATTCTGTGTACCGCATAGCAGCAGCGCTATCGCCGTCCATTGAGCCAAAGTTTCCCTGACCATCTACAAGTTGATATCGCATTGAAAAATCTTGAGCCATTCTGACTAAAGAATCGTAAGCAGCGATATCTCCATGAGGGTGATAGTTTCCAATTACCTCACCAACAACTTTGGCCGATTTCCTGTACTTTGTGTTGTAATTAAGTCCTGTAGCGTGCATAGCATAAAGCACCCGTCTATGCACAGGCTTCATTCCATCACGAACATCAGGAAGAGCACGAGAAACTATTACGCTCATTGCGTAATCAAGATAAGAGGTTTGCATCTCCTCAATAATTGGTTGAGGTTTTAAGGTCCCTATGTTGGAATCAACAACTTCTTCTTTGATAGTTTTATCCTCTATTTCATCAGCATTATTGTCAGAATCGGATGCTTTTTCTTGTTTGTCATCTGCAAAATCTTCAGAAACAGAACTTTCGTTTTCAATCTGATCATCTTTCTTGATCTCATCATCTTGGTTTTTTTCATTATTCTTCGGCATTTGATATTTCCTTATTTAGATGTTTGGTTAAATTGAATAATCTTAAATGTCCAAGTTCTTGACTTTTTTAGCCTGGCTTTGAATGAAATGTTTTCTTGGTGGAACTTGATCACCCATTAGAATAGAAAATAGTTCATCAGCTTCTTCTGCCTCGTTATTTGTAACCTGAAGTAAAATCCTGTTTTTTGGGTTCATCGTTGTATCCCAAAGTTGGGTAGGATTCATCTCACCAAGACCCTTGTAACGCTGAATACTCAACCCTGTTGCCTTCCCGCCTTCAGCCTTGTCATTGTATTCATTAAGTTTAGACTCAAGCTCTTTATCAGTATAAATCCACTCTTTATTTTTACCTTTTGCTATTGAAAAAAGCGGAGGTTGTGCAATATAAATATGACCTTTATTAATTAATTCTGGAAAATTTCTAAAGAAAAATGTCAAAAGAAGTGTCCGGATGTGGGCTCCATCTACATCTGCATCAGTCATAATAATTATTCTGTCGTATCTAAGTCTTTTATAATCAATGTCTTCACCAATCCCAACACCTATAGCAACGACAAGACTTTTTATCTCTTCATTCGAAAGCATTCTATCAAGCCTGGCTCTCTCGACATTCAAAATTTTTCCTCGTAGTGGCAAAATTGCCTGAAATTGCCTATCTCGTCCCTGTTTGGCAGAACCACCAGCCGAATCTCCCTCAACAATGTAAACTTCGCTTCTGCTCGGATCCTTTGACGAGCAATCTGCAAGTTTTCCAGGAAGTGTCATACCGTCGAGTGCTCCTTTTCGAATAATTGTGTCTCTGGCAGCTCTTGCGGCAAGTCTAGCTCTAGCAGAGAGAGCACATTTCTCAATAATTCTTTTCGCTTCAATTGGATTTTCATCCAAATAATACCCAATTGCTTCAGCTGTTACAGTTTCAACTATTCCCCTAACTTCAGTATTACCGAGTTTTGCCTTAGTTTGACCTTCAAACTGTGGGTCTTTAAGCTTTACCGACAAAATTGCGGTCATCCCCTCTCGAACATCTTCACCCGAGAGTGTATCTTTTTTATCCTTAAAAAGACCTGCTTTTTTAGCAAAGTCGTTTATGGCACGAGTAAGGGCCGTTCTGAAACCGGTAAGGTGAGTCCCGCCCTCCGCAGTGTAAATATTGTTGGCAAAAGTATATGTGTGCTCCTTATAGTCATCCGTATAGGCTATTGCAAGCTCCACCATCACATCTTCTAACTCTTTTTCTACATATAGTGGTGGATCGTTGTAAACTGTTCTTTGTTTGTTCAAATGCCTTACATAAGAAGCAATTCCGCCTTCGAAATAGAAAGTGTATTGCTTTTGACTAGAATTTACATTTGAATTACTATCAGAGACGTTTCCTCGGCCAGTAGCCATATTTTTTTCAAGCTTAACTTTTTCCTCCTCGATATTTACAGTATCTAATTCTTCTTCTATTTTTGTATCAACTTTCTCATCTTGTCTGTCATCAATAATCTGGATTTTTACACCCTTGGTTAGGTACGCTTGCTGTCTGGCATGAGAAACAATAGTGTTGAAGTCGAACTGCGTAATATCGAAAATCTCCGGGTCTGGCAAAAATGTTAGAGTGGTTCCGGTTTCATCAGATTTGCCAATCTCTTTTACATCTTCTTTAGCGATACCTCGTTCAAATTCTTGAAAGTATTTTTTACCATCCCGTCTTACTTCTGCTTTAATCCAGATACTTAAAGCATTTACTACCGATACTCCAACACCATGAAGCCCACCTGAGACCTTATAGCCACCATCTCCGAACTTTCCTCCAGAATGAAGGGTAGTCAAAACTGTTTCTAAGGCAGATTTTTTAGTGGTTTTGTGTTTATCAACCGGAATTCCTCGACCGTTGTCACAAACGGAAACAGAACCATCATTATTTAGAGTAATTATTATCGTATCCGCGACTCCTGCCATCGCCTCATCAATAGAGTTATCGGAAACCTCCCAAACAAGGTGATGAAGACCATCAATCCCCGTACCACCTATATACATACCAGGTCGTTTTCTTACAGGGGCCAATCCCTCAAGTACAGTTATCTTTGAAGCGTCATAACTTCGTGATGCTTCTTTCTTTTTTTGAGCGCTTGCTTCCATAAAAGGTCCTTAAATCTATCAAATAATTCAACGAAATTAACAAAAATCAAACATGGCTGCAAATTGCAGCAATCTATACATACATTGTACCAATTTTAGCTCAAAGTATCAACTCTTTATATTGCTCTTTAGTAGCTTTGGAAACCACTATTTTATCTATTGATCTTTTCAAATAATATGGTGTAATATATATCTTTATCTAGGCTGAAATTGAACTCAATTATGTTCTCTTTTCTGTCAAAAACTGCAACATTTTTTGGTAAAAAACCTTCTGGGTATTTTAATGTGTATTTAACTTCTGAAAAGTTACTTCCGGGTTGCTTTTGGAATCTAATAGGATAGATGAATTTATCTTTATTTAGATCAATGTTGGAGTTTAAGATATAGTCAATTCTAACTTCTGAACTCTCTTTTGGCCTAGTATTCTGCCAATACCCAATTCCTCCGTTATCGATCCCACTTAACTCCCAAAAATAGTTTCCATTTTTAAGTCCTTTGTTTTCATGTTGATTGAAGTCTCCTAAAATGGGACTTAGATTATTGACCACTGCCCCTTCTGGTAACATTAATCTAACCAGGTTTCTGTTGGTGCCATCCGGCCAAATATCCTCTCCAATATGTTCTCTTTCTACATTCAAGGAGTTTTCAACCATCCCATCGGTTTTAATATTTGAATATAATTCAATCTTTTCGTTGACACTCAATGAGGACTTATATCCATCAATATTTGAGTTGTTCAGATAAAGATAGTCACCGATAGTATCTTTTTCTATCTCCCCTGAAAAGTTGTAGTCACTCAATCTTTGTTGGAAACCAACATTATCCATACATAACAAGATATTTTTTGAGCTAAGTGAATCTTTTAAAATCATCAGAAATTCAATCGCATCTTCCTTGTTGTTAAGTTTTGAAAAAAGTTGTTCCATAAACTTTGGCATCATATCAGAGAGAATCTTTTTCGGTTCATTCTCCTCCATATTGCCCTCTCTCTCAAAATAAGCTTCGTGAACCTCGTATTCGACAATCTCTCTAAAGTTGTCTGAATTTATCACTATATCACCATAGTCAGGTAAATTTACAGGTCCGCTGAATTTCAAAAGCTTTAGAAAGGCAGTTGTATCCAAAATTACAATTCCATCAATCTTTTCATTGGTTTCCTCTTCATAAAACCACTTGATCTTCTCCATTGCCTGCTTCCCATCAACCGCAAAACCAGAATCTTTAAGTGTCCATTTGCCGTCAGGGATCACCCAGCTTAGATCCGATGGGGGAGCTATGGTTCGACTTTTCTCAAACTCTTGATCAATTGTAAATATGTTTTTTCCAAAATCTATGTTTTCAAGCTTTCCGTCAGAGAATTTGGCTACTCCGAAAGATCCGAGTGAACCTGCGCTTCCTCCTCGAAGTTCAGCATTGTTTTGAAAAATTATTAAAATATTTTTATCAGCACTCTCTATCCCACTTAACCAGATTAGATCCTCTTCAATCACCACCTTTAAACCCTCTAAGGATTTACGGGTCAATTCAGAGACTTTTATCGCCTGATCAATGTTATCTTCATAATCAGTTAGGACCTTTGTGTTCACATCGTGAAGTTTATCTTCCGCCTCTTCCAGTTTTTTTAAGCTTTCTAAAATCGAAATATTTAACGAAGAAATTATAGATGAAAAGTCCACTATCTGATCGTCTTGATTGTTGTCCTCCAAAACTCCACCTAGATTCTCCTCTAAGCTTACCGATGCTTCTAAAATCCCGGATGCACCAGCAAGAAGCTTCTCCATATTTATAAACTTCGATCGATTATCGCCAATCATACTTAGATACATTGAGTTTTGGCCCCATCCATCAAGATAAAGCTTCATTTTCTGCATCTTTTCATATGCTGTATTTTGTTTTTGCATCGCATTTTTTAGATCCCCGTTTAACACATCTTCGAGCGCTTCAGATAAAATCGTTTTCATCTCTTTTGCATTAGTCTCAAATTCATCTTTATCACTAACTGCTTTTGCGAATGAAAAACCAAAAAAAGCAGTTAAAGCCACAACAACTGCTACTCCTTTATATAAAGACTTTTTAAACTTCGAGTAGTCCTTTTTCGGTTTTCTTATCTCTTCATAGCGAGAATTCTCTTCTGCACTCCAAAAAATATCAGATCGTGCCTGCGGTTTTACTTTTGGATCAGGTTTTTTTATTGAGCCCTCAACCTTGTTTCTGGGCCTATTTGGCTGTATGTCGTGAAATTTACGCACTAAACTAACGAGTATTACTCGCCCCTCAACTTAATGATCTGGTTAAATTTTACCAGATATATCAAAATGCCTCAATCAATAGTTTATTGAGGCGTTATATATTTAATTAATATTATCTGTTGTGATTTTTTACAATTTCTTCTACTTTTTCACTAAATTCTTTTTTAAACCTCTTGTTTGAAAACTTTTCTGCATATTTTATTATCTCATTTGGATCATACTTTTCTGGATCGAATTTTTTGATAGCACTTATTATTGATTTTGCTGTTTGTTCATCGAAAAATTCACCAGTTTTGCCAGCAACAACAGTTTCTGTTGTTCCACCTTTGTTAAAAGCCAATACCGGTCTTCCGGCTGCCATCGCTTCAACAGGTACAATTCCGAAATCCTCTTCGGCTGCAAATATAAAAGCTTTGGCTTCTCTATAATACTTTTCAACTTCTTTATCAGACAAAAATCCCAAAAACTCAATGTTCTTTTTTGCAATTTTTTGAAGTGCTTTCTTCTCTGGGCCACGTCCGATCACCTTTAGGGGCAAACCCAACTCATTGAATGCTTCAACAACTATATCGCATCGTTTGTAACCTACCAATCTTGAAACGAATAAATAATAATCCTTAATGTCAGATTTTTTTGCAATCTTATATCGATCAACATCAACAGGTGGATAAACTGTTTGTGAATCACGATTGTAAAACTTTTTTATACGTTTTCCAATATAATTAGAATTTGAAAAATAGTAATCTGGTCTATCTGCCGCTACTATGTCCCATTTTTTCAATTTTTCTTTTATTTTTTTTCTAAGAGAGCTAAATTTTCCCTCACTAGATCTAGGATCAAGCTCGGGTGTCCAAATCCACCTTGTTGGGGTATGACAATAACAAATGTGAATAGTGTCAGGTTTTGTAATTACTCCTTTGGCCGCAAAAGTAGTCGATGAGATCACAAGATCAAAATCATTTAGATTCATATTTTCAAATGCATAGGGAGTCAGTGGAACAAGAATTTCTCTTTTAGATTTAGCAAAAGGAATTTTTTGTAAGATAGATGTTTTTGGGTTAAACTTTATAAATTCTTTTGCTCCTTTTTCATCAAAAACAGAAGTATATATCTGGGCTTTTGGATAGATTTCTTTTAAAACTAAAAGAACTCTCTCGGCACCTACCAAATTAGTTAACCAATCATGGACTAGAGCGATATTCATATTTCCCAATAATTAATTCATGCAATATAAGCCGAACGGTTCGAACGATTATTTTAATATCGAACAGAAATGACCAATTCTCGATGTAAAATATATCATAACGAACTCTCTCTGCTATAGAGGTGTCCCCTTTTAAACCGTTTACCTGCGCCCAACCTGTCAGACCTGACTTAACCCTATGACGCTGAAGATACTTGGGTATATTTTTCTTAAACTTTTTAACGAATCTAGGTTGCTCGGGCCTGGGACCCACAATACTCATCTCGCCACCAACAATCTGAAAAAGTTGAGGAAGTTCATCTAAATTTGTTTTTCTTAAAATCTTACCAAGTGGTGTAATTCTATCATCATTTTTCTTTGTCCAATAAATCTTTTTCTTATCTTCAATATTTTTGTACATTGATCTAAATTTATAGAGCTTAAAAATCTGACCATCTCTACCAACTCTATCGTGTCCATACAAAACTGGACCACGAGAAGAAAGTTTTTGTATAAGTACTATCAGTATCATTAATGGAGAAAGGAAGATAATTGCTAATATTGTTAAAACGATGTCAAAGATGCGTTTTATGATTCTACCCCAACCGTCTAACAAGGTAGCGTTGATCTCAAGAACTTGCATTGAGCCGATAGTCGCTGGATTGGTTTTTAGAGAATAATCAGAAAATATGTCTGGAACAAACTTGAAAGTTACTTTATTGGCAACACAGATGTCGATTATTCTTTGAATTTTTTCTTTTGCTAAATTTGTATCGGTCAGCACCAACTCGTTAACCTTATATTTGCTGATAATTTTTCCCAGATTTTCAATTGTACCGACTGTTTTTATCTTACTGTTCTCTATTTTCGACCCATTTACTAATCCGATTATCTTTAAAGCCAAAAGGTTATTATTTTTTATTTCGTTTGCGATAAAAAGCGTAATCTCATTGTTACCGATAAATAACATGTTTCTTACGCCATATCCATATTTTAATAGGTGATTCTGCATAACTCCAACAACAAACCTACCAACCAATATTAGAAGGAAGCTAAGAGCCCAGGTGAAGAGAAGCATCAACCTTGAAAAGAAAAGAGTTTGAGAGAAAAAGATGGCAAGTACCAAAAATAGAATTGCCACAGAGTTCGAGATAAATATTTTATAAATTTTGTTGAAAAATCCTTTACCGGTCTTTGTATCGTATAGATCGTTTAAGGCAAAGATTGTAATCCATGCTGGCAGTAGATATACAGCAAGCCGAATGTACTCAACTATGCCAGTTGAAAAGACAACTCCTGTTTCAATATTTGTCCTAAGGTAATACGCCAAAACAAAAGAGATCAATATCATTGCGACATCGACCGGTAACAAAATAAATAAAAATAGTAATTCAGATTTCTTCATAATCTGTATATAGATATTATCAAATTTAGACAAATTAATCAATATGCAAGGAGAAACGATTCAACCCCGCGGGTTGTATCCCGGGAATATGGTATAATGTAGATATGACAGTTGCTAGAAAATTTGAAAATGATCAAATCTACCATATTTTCAACAGAGGTATAGAGAAAAGAGAAATTTTTCTAAGTTCAGACGATTACAGAAGATTTTTTCTTAATCTGAACTATTTTATTGACTCAAAGGGCAACGACCAAATATCAAAACTTTCCCCAAAAGAACAAAATAATATTCTGGGGCTGGCGATTGATAATCCTAAAGTAGAGCTACTGGTTTATTGCATTATGCCGAATCACTTTCATTTGATACTAAAACAAACCAGTGAAGGTGGTATTACAAAATTTGTAGGAGACACCTCAAATAGTTATTCAAAATACTTCAATACAAAATACAATCGTGTAGGCCCATTATTTCAGGGAAGGTTTAAGGCTGTAGTGGTTTCAGACAATGAACATTTAATTCATTTATCCAGATATATTCATTTAAATCCGTTCGTTGCAGATATCGTTCCTGACCCTTTTAAATACATTTGGTCATCATTAAATAACTATATTACTAACAACAAATGTAGATCGTGTAATCCTGAGTTAATCCTTGGTGTGTTTCTCAACAAACCTAATATATATCAAGAATTCGTCAGTGATTATGCGGATTATGCCAAACATCTGGATAATATTAAAAAAATTGGATTTGACTGAATAAAAACTTTACCTCCTCCGGGTTTCTACCCGCGGGGTTGTATCGATACAATCAGACACAAAAATACCCCCGCCTTGCGACTAAAGGTATCTTTGATCAAAAACAAAAATTTCTATGCTAAAAAAATTATTTAATTAGCTTTTCCGATTCTAAACATAGTTGTTCCACAAGTAGGGCACTTTCCCTTTGTAGCTGGCTTTCCATTTTTCATGGTTACCTGCTCAGCTTGTTGCATCTCTACGTTTTTCTTTCGGCATTTTACGCAGTATCCTGTTGGCATATTTTTTCACCTCCTTCCAAAGAGATTTACGAATGTTTTATAACAGTACTATTGTATTAGGCACGAAGCACGCTTGTCAAGCATATTTTGATAGTAATTGTGATTGAGTAATTTAGCTTATGAATAAATTATCTAAATTCTGTTAGCTAGACTGGATAAAGTAAATGGGTCCAATTCTTGGACCCATTTACGTATCTGTTTATGATTTTACGCACAACCTAGTTGTCCACAGGCAAATTACTGCTCCCAAACAAATCCCGTTATCGTAGCAAGATCATCAAATGACTGCGCTCCTGAATACTTTTGACCTTGATAAGTCCATGCTGGGTAGCCCTCTATACCTTGTGCTAAACATTCGTCTGGGTTGCCATTTTCTCCCTTTGCATCACACTCAACGTAGTCAATATATTTCCAAGCATCCCCAAACATCTTCTTTTGATCTTCACAAAAATGGCACCAGAACGCCCCGTACATTACCATCCCAACATCAGAAAGGTGTTTTGCCAAAGCTTCAGCATAAAGCGCTTCATCTTGTATCATTGCACCTGCAATCGTACCCGTTTGGTCAGTATCTGAAACATCTGTTGGCGAATTTACTTTATCAGTCGAATAAAATACAATGCTAAGAGCCGCTATTACCACTATAATCGCTGCTCCTAAAAATAAGTATGTTTTTTTGTGTGACATTTTTCCTTTTCTAATTATTGAATTTCTCCTTCAACCACTTCATCTTCTCTCATCGTCTGACTTGACTCGGATTTAAATTCAAATTCGTTGTTATCATTTAGAATATAACATGTACGCAAAAAGTCAAGTAAAGGATCCTTATCGTACTCACGACTATCTACACAAATCTCTGCTACTTTGTCACTAATATTACCAACATGCACGTTTGGGGCATCCGAAATCATATTGTCAGACTTCAAACCATCTCTTGTAAAATAAATTTTGTTGAATCTATTGTTTTTATACTCAAGAACCTCAACTCTTTCACTATGAACGCCAACGTATCCGACAAGACAAATCAATTTATTCTCGCTATCTGTATTTATCACATTCTCATTACAAAATCTTAAGTCAACCTCGAAGTTCTCTAAAGTCAATCTTCTTTTTGAAAATAAACCATCTTTAATCTGTAAAATAAATACGTAATCCTCTTCAACTTCATAGGTCAAAAGAGTGATTTTTTCATCATCACCATCACCATCAATATCCTCTGTGTGGTCAAACTGAACTTCTGGTTGTCCTGCGATATAAGTGTCATCCGCAAAAACCCCGGAGTTAAACAGATAGTATACAATAGTTATCACAAGTAGAAGTATTGATACTAAAGAGATTATTGATTTGAGACTTATTTTATAAATCATAGTTTTATTTGATAAAGTTCATTCTCTTAAATACTTCTCTGGTTGCATCAACATCTCGAATGCAGTATTTGATTATCTCATCACCCTTCCCTTCAAGAAAGTAATCATAGACTTTACTTCCATCTATCCCTTCTTCTTTCGGAGAGCTAATTTCAAGTGCAACACAAAGTTTATGCAAGCTTACCCCTTGCGCACCCCACTTTTCCCACTCTCTCATAGTATCAAAAATTGGAAAATTTCTATATCTGGCAAAACTTAGATCCTTTGAGGGTCGAACTCCCAAGATCACCGACCTTTTATAGATAAATCGCAAGTCAAAGTCCATTACGTTATGACCGATAAATTGGGTCGCATCTTTGGCTATCCCCCAAAAATCCTGTAAAATCTTCTTCTCATCTCCAGAAAACGCTTTTACATCTTCATTGTCAACTGCGTATCCGATACAAAAAATACGACCGAATTCTCCTTGAAATGAGGTATTTCGAAAAAATGTATCAAAATTGGAGGATTCATTTTTTCGAGTGGTGCCCCTTAATTTAGATTTCTCGATAGCATCTTTATGAAACTTTTTTAAGGTTTCAATTTTATCCCCCGGTGCTGGAAGAGTTTCAATATCTAAAAATAGCTTCATTTAAATCCTTGATTATTTTATTATCAAATGTATCCTGACACTATTCTAGCACAGTTTAAAAACAAATTTTAATGGAATAATCCTGCAAAATAAAAACACTGAATTTTCACCTATTAGGTAGAAAATTTCAGTGAAAAAAAGATAAGCAACAAGCCAATAAGAATTAAGCAATGGAATTGATCATCGCCAATACCAAAACAATGTAACTAATGCAACAAATTGTTTCTAAAACCTTCGACATACTTTCGAACCGTAAAATAAATCGTTGGTGTTTATTCTTTAGTATAGACTGCCCAAACAGCAAATACCACTGCAATGATCAGCCAAGTGGTAGCAGAAAGCCAAACTCCAATTGTTCCAGAATCAAGTACTGCCAAAACTGCTGCAATCACAGAAAAAATGAAAGCAACCATTGAAATTGTTCTGTTTTTCATTGTCCTCCTTATTATTTATTATTTTCTATCTCTTTTTCGATCTTATCTTCTTTTTTAAGCATTTCGGCCATCTTCTTCTCCATTTGAGAGAGTCGAAGCTCTAAGTATTTTTCAGCTATAATGCCGAAAGCTATAAATGCAGTTGGAATAGAGATCAACGAATAAATTGTGGTTACGATTTTTGATAGATCTGTAGTCGGTACAAAATCTCCATATCCCAAGGTAGTTATGGTCGCAGAAGAAAAATAAAGTGAATCAACTATACTCCAGCCTTCAGCCCAACTGAAAAATAATGTTCCTATTATTAAAAGCAATACTATCGCTATTCCTGCCACAACTAAAACTCGGTGTCTTCTTTTCATATATAAAATTAATGTTCTTTCTACATTATATCAAAAACCTTCCTTGCCTTGCTATCCTTTATTTCTCATCCCAAAAATCGTGCGCTTTTTCTTCCATCTTATCCAATCGTGTATAGTAATCAGCAAACTCATTTAGGTGAGCTAGCGCGATCTTACCAGTTACAAGTGGATCGTCATCTGTAACATTTGTGTGGTTATCAACGCTGCCATGTTCAAGTTCGACATCCATTCCTCGTCTAAATTGTTCAAGATCAAACTTATCCCATTTTATTCCGAGATTTTTCCCCACCTCTTTCGCTTGCTCATCAGAAAACGCTTTTTTATCACTCATAATTCTCCAGTTTTTAAGTTATATGTTACAAACGATAATCAATCTGAAATTTCTCTATACTTACCAACTTGCTAGCTTACCAGCTTACCACGACCCTCCCCCACCTCCGCCAAAACCTCCGCCAGATCCACCGCCTGAAAAGCCACTGCCACCCCCTGATGCTGAAGACGGAGCAGAAGACATATTGCTGGTCGCGCTTTGGTTGAAACTTCCCAAACTACTTGCCATATAGTATGCAGAGAAACCGTGATCATACTGACCAGAATACCATCTAGGTTCTTTATATATATCTTCAAACTCTTTAGCCCATTCTTTTTCAAGTCCGAAAATCATAGCATATGGCAGTAGTTCCTCAAATAACTTCGGTGTCTTTTTCGGAGAGTTGTGAAATTTTATCCGTTCAGATTCAGCAACCTCTATATATAGTTTTAATCCTTTTAGGTGCTCTAGGGTTTCTGCACCCTTTTTTGTCCTTGCGGGCATAATAAATGAAAATACTATGATAATTATTCCAGAAATTATAAAACTAAATATTGTGAGAAAACCAAAGTAGCTAAGCATGGTCCCGACTATCGCAACGCCAACTCCGATTATAAAGTAAGTATTTCTAGTAGAATTCGGATTATTTTTAAAGTAGCCATCGCTTACACTATCTTTATAGATAGTACTTTTTAAGTTTATTAGATCTGTATAAAACTTATCTTTAAGATCTGAGATTTTTATCTTTTCTTTTCCAGAGAATACTTTTTCCATCAAATCTTTTTCTATCTTGTTAGCAATTTTATCACTAGAATTCAATTTCACTAGCTCATAATCATCTCTTGAAAATGTACCCTTCTTTTTAATTTGATTGATTTTTATATGACCATCAATCGCTAATTTTATAAGGGTTGCAGAAATCTCCCTATTGTCAGACTTTTCATCATAGATCATCCCCGACTCTGCTGGTGAGAGTCCCATTGGAGCAGTATAGCGAGCAACAATAGAATGTAAAATTGGATCTTTGCCATATTTTTTCCAAAGATAATACATAAGAAAAAATACAAAGATAGGAAGAAGCAATATAGAATTTGATAAAAATGTATCTAGGGTTCTCTCCCAAAAAGTCGGCTCATAAACAGCACTTTTAGGAAGACCAAGGACTACCGTGACACCCTGGTATTCGTTCAAATAAAAATTATTAAAAGTCGCTTTTTTCGTCGTTAATTCATCTGAATTCAAGACAAATTCACCCGTGCACTCTTCGTTTGAGCCAGCATCTCCAAAATAACAACTCTCCATCAGATCATTCTGGTTAAAGGTGTCTGGCAAAACTACATTTATATCCCCTTGCATAATTGGCACATTCCACTCTGTACCTATTGCGTTCCAATATAACTCATCAAAATTATCAAAATAGTTAAATGCTTTATCTACTTTATAGCGAATAACATATGTCATAACTCCAGTTACGTATTTGTCAGCGTCACCTATCTTGATAGATTTTTCGCCGCTAGAGTTTGAAGTCTCAAAAGTGTAGCTGGCGCCATTCTCATCAACCACATCTATCTCATCAATTTCAAGTTTATAATTTCCTCCTCTGGCTTTGTATTTATATGGAATATTTCTTATAATCCCATGTTTTGAATTTGGTCCAAAGTTGTACAAAATGGTTTCGGTAACTTGTATGGTGGCATCACTATCAATTACAATGCTTACATTGTAATTGTCTATTATCTCACTACTATTTTCAGCATTAGCAAAACTAGCAAATCCAAGAACTGCGAAGGTGGTTAGAAGTAATGAGTAAAATATTTTTTTTATCATAATCCCCATTCGTATCTTATCGGTGTCTAATGCCGTGGAAGTTTCAGTGTAGTTGTAACATGAGAGCGAAAAACACCTGCCGTAAGGTAGTGATATATTATATTTTACCAATCTTATCAATTTTTTACTAATTCTTTTTATCAGGTTATAATATATCTAATATGAAGATTGGACTTATAACAGAATGCTACAAACCAGTTGTCAACGGAGTTGTTTTTTGTGTTGAGAATTTGAAGAGAGAACTTGAAAAAGAGGGACACGAGGTTACTATATTTGCCCCAGACTACGGAAAGAAAAATGTTAAGGAAGACGGAGTGGTTCATTGCCCAAGCCTTCCGCTTGGCTCAACAAACTATCAACTTGCATTCGGCTACCCCAAAGAAATTAGAAAAATACTTGAAAGCATGGATATCTTGCATACTCATCACCCATTTACGATGGCAAGACTCGCTTTAAATACTAAAAGGAAGAAAAAGATCCCGCTGGTTTTTACAAACCACTCTCAATATGACCAATACATCAAATATGTTCCTCTTTTTAAAGATTCGGCAAAAAATTTATTAAACGCTTATCTTAAAAATTTTTGTAACAAATGTGATCGTATCATTGCGCTCTCAACCGGAATTGCACGAGAGATAAAAAGTTACGGCACTAAAACTAAAATTGATATCGTAAATAATGGAATCGATGTAAAAAAATTCCAGAAAAAGTTTAAGAGACCTAAAGAATATGATCAGATTCCAAAAGACAGAAAGATTGTTCTTCATTTAGGAAGAATCGCTCATGAAAAAAATATTAATTTTCTAATTAGGTCATTTGCAAAAATGCTGATAAAGTTTCCAAAATCGCATCTTGTAATAGTCGGATCTGGACCAGCGCTAGAAGATACAAATCTTTTGATAAAGAAGCTTAAGATCGATAACAATGTCTTGGTTACTGGGCCGATAGAAAGAGAACTAGTGTCATCATTTTATCAACACTCAGACGTCTTTGCGTCTGCATCCAAAACTGAAGTCCATCCGCTAGTTGGATTAGAAGCAATGGCGTCTGGACTTCCAATAGTAACCTTAAAATCAGTTGGATATGAAGATATTGTAGTTGACAATAAAACTGGTTTTTTTGCAAAAGAAAACGTTACTGATTTTGCAGATAAAATGCAAATGATATTAAAAAACCTTGACCTTAAAAATGCGATGAGCAAGTCATCTCATAAAAGATCAAAGTTGTTTAGTATTCAAGAAAACATCAGAAAAACTTTAGATATATATAAAGAACTAACTAAAAAGTGATTTGATCTATGCCAGTGTTGGAGGATTTCTGTCATTCATCTTCTGACTTTTGAAGTATCTCTTAAACTTCTGATTCTTCCACAACAGAATCACTGTCAATAGTCTTTTCATAGGGTCTGTTTGCCCAAATATATACTACGCTAAATGCAATCACGATTACAACAATCATAATCAACACCCATATCCACCACTTTGATTTTCTAGTTTCCAAATTATTTGTATTTTCTTCCATTTTTCCCTTTTCAAGACTTAGATCATTGTTACAATTATACCAAATTAACTATGACTATGGTAGAATATTACTGTAAATTAAATTTAGGATGAGAATGAAAAATACAGGCTTCGCTTTGATAGAACTTCCTGTAGCGAAGAAACGTGGCTTCACGCTTATCGAACTAATAATTGTCGTTGCTATCATTGCTATAATGGCTGGTATAGCGTCTGTTGCAATTGCTGGAAGTCGTGGTAAGGCAAGAGATGCAGTTAGAAAAGCCGACATGCATCACCTGCGCCGTGCATTTCACCAATATCAAGCTGACAATGAAGTTTTTCCAGCTGCTGATGAAAGTTGGGGCGCAATACCAAATATAGACGCAGTCTATATTAAAAATGTGCCAACTGACCCAACTGTCACAATTCCATTTATGTATGCTACCCACGACAGCGCAACCACAAACGATGTCGAATTTAGCATTGAATGTACCCTTGAAACTGATTCTGACACAGATACTGGTGAAGCATTTGGAAGCCCTCTTCAAATAACCTTCATATCTAATCCAGCCTCTGATCTAGAACTAACACAACACTATAATTATGCTATCACCTCTTTCTGACACTGCTATGCGGTGACCTCTTATTAGATCGCGACAACTAAAAAGAATACGAGAAACAATACTGCTAAAATAAAATTTGTTATCATCCCAACTAATACCCCTAAAAGTCCTCCTGTAGCAGCTTTTAGGGCTTTTTTATGATCTTTATAAGCTAAGGTCTCACCAACCAAAATACCTATAAATAAACCAATTATTCCACCAATTAATGGGTTGATAAATACTCCTACTATCATTCCAAGAAATCCAAATGTAATAGATTTTAGTGTCGCCCCACCGAATTTTGCACCCAAAAGCCCAGAGAGATAGTCAACAATGATCGAAATTATAGTTATGACGATCAATATTATCAGATTCGATAATGTTAAGTGCTCAAATTTGTCGGTATAACCAAAAATAATCGCTATAACTAGCATATACGGAATGCTTGGAATAACTGGCAAAAAGACCCCAATGATTCCGGGTATCATTAGAGCTGAAAATACTACTACAATCCATACATAATCCATATTTTTAACTTAAACTTTCGGACTCTCTTTTCTTCTTTCGTTTTAGAATAACAATGTATATTAGTGATATGATAAATAGCACTCCAACGCTGTATCCCACTATCTTCCAAACTTTCTTACTACTTTTCAACTGATCTATCTCTGTTGTCAGATCTCCATTGTCAGATAGATTAAAGTAAGCATCATATTCGGCTGATTCACTTGAAAGGGTTAAGTCAGCAGAGATTACCTTTTGTGCAACTAAGACAATCTTGTGATCTCCATAGGAAAGACCTGATGATGGGAAGTTAAAGTTAGAGTCGAAGGTTCCATTGTCATGAACATTAGCTGTTGGAGAGTACTGATTATCTGAGTGGAAGGTTATCATGAGCTCCGTATCTGGATGAGTAGTACCTTTAATCTCTAC
>SDBT01000196.1_pt1 | contig 86875 bp, 67 predicted proteins | sample 2277101 | NCBI WGS metagenome assembly SDBT01 (sample SAMN10404973, study PRJNA504765) | marine sediment metagenome | isolation source: marine sediment core GS10_PC15, 103 cmbsf | place: Arctic Ocean: Southern Knipovich Ridge | collected 2010
CGCCCGTAAGAACCCCAGCGTAATGGTAGTACGGGCGTTTTGCCTGCATGCCGACGGGCGAGACGCCCGTACCACCCAGAAGACGACGGGCGAGACGCCCGTACCACCCAGATGACGGGCGAGCCGCCAAGTCTGTCCGGGATTCTGCGAAGAGAATCCCGGACAGGATTGCCGTGTCACCCAGAGCCGTACGGGCAAGATGCCCGTACCACCCATGGAGAGATGCAGCTTGTTCACTCGCGGGTTCTTACGACCGAATCCGCGAAGGAACGGCCGCGCTCGCCTCTAGTGCCTGTGAATTGTGAGCCGGGACGCCGCTTGCGATCTGGAACGCCGCCACACAGGCCCAACGATCTCACAATCTCATGAAAGGCCGCCGAATTCTTGGCGCTGGCCAACTCGAGCCCTCACCGTTATGATCGCGACCTCTGGTGCGGGAGAGATCGCTCCCGCCGGTCGAAATGTCCTGCAACAGATGGGTCGTTGCAATGGAATGCATCGCGGTGATCAATCAAAAGGGCGGCGTCGGCAAGACCGCCACGGCCGTCAATCTCGGCGTCGGCATGGCGCATCGTGGTAAGAGAATGCTCCTCGTGGATCTCGATCCACAAGGCCACATGACTACCCACCTGGGGCTCGACGGCGAAGCCAAAGGCGCCGGCATCTACGAAGTCCTCACCCAGGACTTGCCACTCGAGGACGCAATCCACACCTACTCACCGGTTGTCTCCGTCGTCCCGGCACAGATAGATCTCGCGGCCGCTGAAACCGAGCTGGCCGCCACCGTCGGGCGAGAGGTGATCTTCCGCGATGTTCTTTCCTCCCGCCCCTGGCCGTTCGACGTCGTCATGTTCGACTGCCCGCCGTCGCTCGGCATCCTCACGCTCAATGCGCTGTCCGCGGCCACACGAGTCCTCATCCCCTTGCAGCCGCACTTCTTGGCCTTGCAGGGTGTAGGCAAGCTCTTCGAGACGATCTCGCTCGTCGCCAGACGGATAAACCCCCAGTTGACCGTCGCCGGACTCATCATGTGTCTCTACGAAGCCGGCACCCGCCTCTCCGGCGAGGTGATCGCGGACATGGAGGCCTTCCTCGAGTCTTCCCGTGAAACCCAAACGCCCTGGAGCCAGGCGAGTATCCTGCGAACGCGCATCCGTCGAAACATCAAGCTCGCCGAAAGCCCCGGCTACGGACAGTCCATCTTCGAATATGCCCCCCGAAGTAACGGCTCGACTGACTATCTGGCCCTGGCGGACGAAGTCCTGGATATGCTCGCGGGGCACGGTATGGAAGAGCCTCCCGCCGAGGACCTGTCAATCGCTCGTCGCGAGGAAACCGTCGCGCCCGACGGCCTCGCCAACCGCTTGCCCGACGCCCCGGTCCCCGACGCCCCGATCCCCGATTCTCCCTCGGCCATCGCGCCGCGAAGATCGAAGAAAACCTCTAACCTGTCCAAGGCCCGGTGACCATCACGGTGCCGTGGTCCCGGCGTCGCGACCGCGAGTGCCAGCGGTTGGAGGCTTATCCTCATGTCACGCCGCGCGGGCGCGGGAACATACACCGCCCATCGCCGCGCCGGTTGCGGCAGCCCGCAAAGTGACAAGGTCTCAAAATGAAATCTGGTTGGCGAAACCTGCGTACCGTGCTCTGGCTCATCAGCTTCGCCGGCGCGTTTGCCGTCACGCACACGCCACCTTCGGCCATGCCACGAGGCCGCTACCCGATCGATACGCTACTTCATTTCACCGGTTACTTCCTGCTCGGAGCGGCCACCATCTGGCGAAAGGGGCCGCGGGCCGGTGCTCGCCGGGCAAGCAAGCTGGCGCGAGTTTACGCCTGTCTCCTCGCCTATGCTCTGTTCGACGAGTTGACACAGGAGTTGGTTGGACGATCCTTCGAGTGGAGCGACTTCTTCGCGGACGCCGCCGGAGCGGTCGCCGGCATTCTGGTCGCCGCCATTTGGTACCGCTGGAGAGCCACGCGAACGAGAGCCGCGTAGGGTCCGCTGAAGTCCGTGTGTCCAGCGAAGAAGAATGTGGCACCGGCATCTTGCCAATTCTGTCCGGGATTTTCTTCGCTGAATCCCGGACAGGATTGTCGTCTCGTCCGCAAGGACCCCAGCATGGGTGGTACGGGCGTCTCGCCCGCAAGGAGCCCAGCGTAAGGGTAGTACGGGCGTCTTGCCTGCATGCCGACGGGCGAGACGCCCGTACCACCCAGAAGGCGGGCGAGCCGCCATTTTTGTCCGGGGCTTTCTTCGCAGAATCCCGGACAGGATTGGCATCTTGCCGGTGTGGTCACAGGCAGGATGCCTGTGCCACAGTCTGAATGCGACCCGAGGCCGCGCTATGGATATCCATCGGGCCGCCAACCGAACCACTAGCGAGCCCCGAGGCGCGAGACCCTTGCATCCTGGAATCCTGGAATCCTCGAATCGTACCTCGATCTCCCGATTCTCCCCCAAGAAACCGAGCGGCACTCGCGCCGCCGCCTTCGCTGCCGTGCTCACGCTGATGCTGGGTTGTGAACAACGGGGAGACCAGCCGGAGCGCCGCGCCACGGAGACCGTCATCGCCGTCATCGCCGAAGCCCAAGATGACCTCACCTGGCCGGTCGTGCGGGAGACAGCCAGACTGTTCGAAAGCCGACACCGCCGCGTCGTCGTCAAAATACTGGCCCCCGAGCTGCGCTCGCCGCGCGATCAGCGCGATCTGCTCGAAGGCATACTGTCATCCGATGTGCGGGCCGTCTGCATCATTCCGACCGACGGTCCCGCCCTGCGATCGACGGTTGGTCGTCTGGTAACCGGGGGAGTTCCGATCGTGACCTTCGGCCGGGACATGCCACAGTCAAGTCGCCGGGCCTATTATGGGCCGGGCCCGGGCGACCTGGGACGAACCACGGCTGTTGCGGCCATCGCGGCGGTGCGCAACGACGCGAGAACCCTGATGCTGCTGCACGCGGGAAAAGACGATCCGGTCTACGGTCTGGTCCTGGCCGCCTTTCGAAGCAAGATCGCGCAGGAAGGCTCAAAGCAGATACTCCGAGCGTTCGACTGCCGACGCAACCGCTCGGAGGCCGTGCGATTAGTGCGCCATGGATCGCGGAAATCCCCCAGCGCGGGATTATGGGTATTTCTCGATGATTGGCCGTTCCAGGCTCTACCGGCGGCCGAAACGCTCGTCCCCCCCGGCTGTCCGATCGTGCTGGCCGGCGGATCACCGCATTACTCAAAGTGGATCAAGGATGGCCGAATCGCGGCGATGATCGTCTATGACTTCCGCGAGGCGCTGGCCGCGGCCCTAAGCGCCGCCTTGCAGCTCAGCCGCGGTCAGACCGGCCTGCTAACCGTCCACAACCCGATCCCGGCCGAGATCGTCACCGTCGACAATCTCGCCGAGTACCAAGCGCGATGGCGGCCCGGAGGATGAAGGGCGAGAGAAATGTCCTTCTCCCAGAATGGTGGAACGACCAGAGCGGCTACCGTGACAGGCTGTCGGAATAACCGGTCAGCTCCAGTAGAACGGGCCTCCGTGCCCGCAATCCGGCGTTCCAAGGGCGCACGCATGAATAAGCTGAACGATTTCCTCAGGGTGGTACGGGCGTCTCGCCCGCCTTCTGGGTGGTACGGGCGTCTCGCCCGTCGGGATGCGGGCGAGACGCCCGTACCACCCATACGCTGGAGGCCCTACGGGCGTGACGCCAATTCTGTCCAGGATTCTGTGAAGAGAATCCCGGACAGAATTGGCGTCCCGCCCGAAGCCGCCCGTACCATCCATTATGAAGTGTGCAACTTGTTTATGCGCGGTCCAGTGTGCAGGCACGGAGGCCTGCTCTACTGGCTCTCGGCGTCATCGGCTTGCCTCTAGCGCCCTCCCAGGCAAAACGTCCCGAAGGTGCGTAGCAGGATGATGATATCCAGCTCCAACGATGTGTGCTTCACGTAGTAAAGGTCGAGCTGCAGCTTGCGTCGCGCGTCGGCGACGTTGGAACCGTACGGGTAGTTGATCTGAGCCCAACCGGTCAAGCCCGGTTTGATCAGGTGTCGTTCGTTGTAGAAGGGAATCAAGGACGCCAACGGGCCGACAAACTCCGGGCGTTCCGGCCTTGGGCCGACGACTGACATCTCCCCCTTGAGGATGTTCCAGAGCTGCGGCAACTCATCGAGTCGGGCTCTGCGGAGAAAGCGGCCGACGCGGGTGACCCGTGGATCGTTCGGCGCGGCCCAGGTCGACCCGTCGACCTCGGCGTTGCCACTCATCGTGCGGAACTTGTACAGCGTGAACTTGCGTCCGCCCTGCCCCACTCGAGCCTGCGAATACAGCACCGATCCTCGCCCCCCCAGCTTGATCGCCGCGGCGACCAACAGGAAAACGGGCGCGGCGAAGATCAGACCGCAAGTGGCGACCACAACGTCGAAAATACGCTTGGAGACTGCGTGCTCCTGCCGTTGCCCCTTCAGATCGGCGGCAAAAAACCACCTTGGAGTTATGTGTGATACCGGCACTTCGCCGTATGTCGATTCGTAGAACGTCGTCTCATCCGTGACTCGACAGCCCATCCCCAGGCAGGCCAGGGCGGCCCGCTGGAAGTGAGGTTCCCGCGTGGCGGCATCCGCCAGCACAACCTCGGCGACGTTGAACTCGTGGCAGAGCCGCTCGATGTCGCTGATATCACCGACGATCGGGATATCACTGATTCCACGCCCGTCGACATTCTCTCGCCCGGCGACCACGAGCCCCACGAGCCTGTAACCCGGCACCGACCCACGGCGGACTGATCGGATTATGGCCCCCGTAAGAGGCCCCTGCCCAATGACCAAGAGCCCCCGACGCACGTCTCGAATGGCCCGATGGGCCAGGAGCCGAATCAAGGAAGCCACTAGCAAGAAGAAGACCACGCCCGACGCCGCCACCCGCCGGCTGAGACTCGAGTACATGAACAGGTGCATGATTACCCAGGTCGCCAGCATCGCCAGCGTGACGGTCATCAGACATCGGGCACTGATCCTCGACCGAGACCAAAGCGTCTTCGGCTCGTAGAGACCGAACATGCTGCCGGCCACGATAACGGCGGTGGCCAGAATGCCGTTGGCCAGCCAGATGTTGTAGGCCGCCAAGATGTTCGAGGCATCCTCCCACCAGACAAACAAGCGGTCACCCAGTGCCGTGCCGGCCGCAACCAGCAAAATGTCCAACAGCATCCACGCCGCGCGAGGCAGATTCAGCAGACATCTACCGACGGTCGAACGCCAGGGCAGACGCTGGGGACGAGCTTTCGGCGGCGCCGCCGGCGCCACGGGCAGATCCCGGGCGGTGGTGACTTCCATCGAGAGCAGGGTGTTCGTGGTCACTTAGAGCGCATCCTCTGGGGTTGATAATGGGGTATCGGACGGCCTGGGCTCCGACCTAAGCATTGAGACCCGTCTGAAACAGATAGCAACGCGTAGAAGACGGACGCACTTATTATCGGTCATTGCCGCGTCTTGGGCCTTCGCCCAATACCCCACCGAGCCTCTCCGCAAGTGTGGCACAGGCTTCCAGCCAAGTCTGTCCGGGATTCTCTTCGCACAATCCCAGACAGGATTGGCGTCCCGCCCGCAAGGATCCCAACATGGGTGGTACGGGCGTCTCGCCAATTCTGTCCGGGATTCTCCTCGCAGAATCCTGGACAGGATTGTCATCTCGCCCACGACGATCCCAGCACGGGTGGTACGGGCGTCTCGCCCGTGAGGCCCCCACGTCTGGGTAGCAAGGGAGTCTTGCTCGCATCCCGACGGGCGAGACGCCCGTACCACCCGGAAGAGGACGGGCGAGACGCCCGTAGCACCCAGAAGAGGACGGGCGAGACGCCCGTACCACCCAGGAGATGGGCGAGCCGCCAATCTGTCCGGGATTCTCTTCGCAGAATCCCGGACAGAATTGGCTTCCAGCCTGTGTTTTCACCGGCTGGGAGCCCCTGTCACAAAAGTCACCGCCCGAACCCTCCGATAAGCACCAAGGCGGACTGCCCCAATCCGACGATCGGCAACCGTCGACACCCGATACGACGGAGCAAAAAGGATGGTGACCCAATGACAAGTACAGAGAAGGACCAGCATGGCGACCGCCGGCGTTTCGGCCGGCGCACCCCCCATACCAAACCGGCACGAGCTCCGACACGTCTCGTTCTGGCCATCTCCCTGTCGCACGTCCTGTCCCTTGCCTGTGGCCAGCCGGAGCCCAAGTATCAAACGCCGTTTGAAGAAGACACCATCTGCATCACCGCCGGCGATCTCGGAATCGACGACAGCATTCTCCCGGGTCGAGGAATGCTGCTCCTCGACAGGCAGCCCTCGGTCGCACGGTTTCCCACCGGAGTTTCCGTGGTTCGCGTGAAGGCGATGATGGCCGAGAAGACGGCGCATCGTTACCTGCGGGTCGCCGACATGACGCGATTCAGCGAGGTCTATTGGAGCCACCTGTGGGACAAGCTCCCACCGATTCGCGAAGTACGACCATTGGGAACGATGGGCGTCGATCCGCGCGGCGCTGGTTACGAAGACCTGCTGAGGCAGTCAGTGGAGATCGAGTGTGAGCTGTGCGTCATGTACGCCCTGGTCACTGATACTAACTCGGACGCTGAATTCGTGGCTGTGCTGTGGGATGCCGCGGACCACCAGGCGTTGGCGACCTTCAGGACCCCGGTCGAGCTGTCGGATGAACTGCGAGACAAGATCGCCGACGAGGGTGATCGCGGCCGCTGGGTCGGCGAGGCCGAATTCCGCGCCGAAGCGGACCTTCGCCGCCTGCTGCGGGACGCAATGTGGGATATCGTCGAACTGGACCGAATATCCCCGGCGACACAGCCCAGCCCCTGGCGGGACTACATGCCGGGATTCCCTCGCGACTACGATCGTCTTCGAGCCTTCGAACGCGCACTGTACCTCCGAGAATCAAAGACGAAGATCAGAGAGACTCCTGATGATGGCGGGGAGTGAACCCGATGCTAGCGCGGTGAAGGCCGCCGGCGGGATTGCCAGACCGCCCGAGTGATCACCGCGCCAGGCCGGCCCGACGGAGGGGATGCGCATATGGCCGGCCGAACTCGGCGATCGCCGAAAAACGACATTTCCGACGAGCCGCTGATCAACGTCTTTCACCGCGGCATCGTGGAGATCGTGCTCGCGGTGTATTCGGTCGCCCTGGTCTACGCCTCGTTTGTTCCATTCGACTTCACCCGGCAGCCGTCACATGCCGGATCGGATTCCGGCTTATGGGGCCTGCTGGTCGCCCCCTTTCCGGTTTTCGACATTCTCGCCAACATCGGCGTCTACATTCCGCTCGGAGCGCTGGCCTTCGCCGCCGGGCGGCGCAAGGGACTCGGGCGAATCTTCTCGGGAATCGTCGCCGTCCTGCTGGCCGCCACGATCAGCCTGTTGGTCGAGTACGGCCAGAACTGGGTCGCCTCGCGGGTGCCCTCCTGGGTGGATGTGACGGCGAACGCCCTCGGCGGCACGATCGGCGTAGCCGTGGTCATCCTCGGTGAAGGGCAGATCCGGCGAATCGTCGGACGGTCAAGACGAGCGACCCGAGAAGACGGGTGGATGGTGCTGTGCAAAGTTGCGGTGTGCGTCCTTCTGATGTCCCACCTACGTCCCTTCGACGTGGTGGTCGACATCGTCCACACCGCCGCCGAGGCCCGCCATGCGGATGTGAGCCCCCTGGCCGGTTGGAACGGCCTGCGGGACAAGGTCGCGATGCATGTCGAACAGGGACGCCGCTGGACCATGAACGAGCTGCCGCGGGCCCAGTGGGAATACGGCATCGACCGGGCGGTGGACGTGGCCGGCTACGCGGCTCTCTCCGCCCTGGTGATCATGGGCATGGCTTCGCAGTTCGCCCGCCGGCGCAGGCTCTATGTCTGGGCCGGCTTCGTCACCGTGTCACTGGCGGCGATGATTACCGTGTTGCGCGTGTTCCTCATGTCGCACGGCTTGGACACCGCGCACTTTGTCTGCGGTGTTATCGGCTGGCTCGTGGGCTGTGCCATCGGCGCCCGCCTGCTCGCGGCCTCCGCGGAAAGGGGCGATGGCGGCGAAACCCATCTCGACCCCGTGCTGCTTCCCAAGCGTTGGGGAACCGCGGTGATCGGCCTCGTCCTGGCCACCGTCTTGATGTACGAGTTGGTTCCCTTCGACTTCGGTACCGGCAGCGGGGCCGGATCGCCGCTGGCCTCGGATCGCGTCTGCGTCATCCCGTTCCTCGCCCATTTCAACAGCCGGCCGAACGACGCCATCTACGACCTCAGCGGCGAACTCCTACGCTACATCGCCCTTGGCGTGTGCTTCGCCTTCATCTTTCGGCGACGTAAGGACAGACCCTGGGGCAAGCAGCTTCGGGCAACCGTAGCCGCGACGGGAGCCACGGGCCTGGCCCTAGAGTGCATCCACCTGTTCATGGCCACCCGCCAAACCGGCACGACCGCGGTAATAATCTCGCTCGCCGGCGGTTTCACGGGGGCGCTGGCCCTCAAGTGGGTCTTCGACTACCGCAAGTCGCTGGCCACTCCACACGCGGAAGACCTCTTGACCAGCCAGTTGATCGAAGGCAAGACCTACCAAGCCCTCCCGACCATCGCCGACGACCCGCTCACGCGCCAACTGATCGGTGAGGAAACGCCAAAAAGTCAAAACGCCAAGAAGTCAAAATGACGCAATGGCGCCATGCCGAGACGTGAAAACGTCAAAACGCCGAGAAGCCGAAACGTCAAGACGTCGCATCGCTCGTGCGATTGAACCTCGAAACGCGAAGAACTGCAACACTGTCATAAACGTCGTTTAGCCGCGACCCGAAGGCAGTCCATATGGCCTTTCTCTGGTATTACTAAACCCCATACCAGGGACAGCGAACAGGCCTCCGCTCTGATCAGGCATTGCGGCTCCAATAGAACCACCATTTTGGGGTTCTCATCCCGTTTCCGTGGTTGCTTCCTTATCCTGGGCTCCCCTCCCAGAATAGGCTCTCCTCCCAAAATCGTGGCTCCGCCGGAGCTTCGCCATCCGATCAGAGCCGCTTCTGAACAGAGCCGCATCTGAACAGAGCCGCATCTGAACAGAGCCGCTTCTGAACAGAGCCGCTTCTGAACAGAGCCGCTTCTGATCAGAGCCGCTTCTGATCAGAGCCGCGACCGTGAGGGAGCGGTTACACACGACGCGGGACGCCAACGAAATGCGCGAATTGCAGCATATTTCTCGGTGGACGCCCAGGTGTTCTTGTTTCTGGGTTCAGCGGCGGCGGCCAGGGTATCATGGGCGAATCGAATGCGGGCGTACTTGGTAACCGCTCCCTCACGGTCGCGGCTCTGTTCGCCTGCCGCTCCGATCGGACGCCGATGCGGCGCATGGGCAGAGCTTGCCCGTGGCGACCGGCTTGATTCTAGAGCGGCGTGCCTGGTCTTTTGATCCGCAATCGTCAATCCGCAATTTGATCCTCCTCCCCACCGCGAGCAAAAACGACTAGGATGCCGCCAGCCGCCGGAGAAGCGTGATGCGATCGGCGCGCGGCGACCGACGGCAAGAGAGAAAACGGAGTAAAGCAACATGATGAAACAGAAAATCCAGGACGCCTTCAACGAACAACTCAACGCCGAGTTCTTCTCATCCTACCTGTACGCCTCGATGGCCGCCTACTTCGAGCTGCACAACCTCAAGGGCATGGCCCACTGGATGCGCATGCAGCTCATCGAGGAGAACATGCACGCCATGAAGTTCTTCGACTTCATCCTCGAGCACGGCGGCAAGGTCGCCCTGACCAAGATCGAAGCTCCGAAGACCGAGTGGAGTTCGCCGCTGGAGGTTTTCGAAGACACCTGCGAGCATGAGAGCAAGGTGACCGAGCTGATCAACAACCTGGTGGACATTTCCCTCGACAAGAGGGACCATGCCGCCGTCACCTTCCTGCAGTGGTTCGTCACTGAGCAGGTGGAGGAGGAGTCGTCGGTTCAGGAGATCAAGGACAAGCTGGCGATGGTGAAGGACAATCCGGTTGCGCTGTTCATGCTCGACCAGGATCTGGCCAAACGCGCTGCACCGGCGGCGTCCGCCACTGTGGCCTGATGCGGCGGCGGCGAGCAGGAAAAGTAATACAGCGCCGGGAAGGATGCCGGCCGATCCTCGACGAATGATGCCAAAGGAGATTCGAGAATGAAAAAGTGGAAGTGCGTGTGCGGTTACATTCATGATGGAGCCGAAGCCCCGGGACAGTGCCCCAAGTGCGGAGCGGCATCCGAGAAGTTCACCATGCTGGACGACAAGGCCGATGGCCTGGTCGAGCGGTCAAGACACACGAATGCCATTCACTGCGACCTGGTGGCCTTGGGCCGCAGGGTCGAAAAGGCCTGCAAGGACGGCATCGAGGACAATCTCGATCCCAATTGCGTCACCGTCTTCCAGAAGTCGCTGGCACATTCATACGAGATCATGAAGCTGTCAATGACCGAGATGCACGGTCATGCCGCCAAGGGCAAATGGGGCTGACGCCAATACCGTTTGGCACGAGGCTAGCGGCAGGTCGTTTCGGCGTTCCTGTAGCGTCGGCCCCCCGCGGCCGCCGTAAGTGACCAAGAGCGTGGGCCTGCCGCGCAGCCTTCCAGGAGATAGAGAGGTTGCTCACGTGCCACGTCGGCCGCTGGGGGCCGACGCTACAGGAACCGCAGTCGCGAGATGGGCATGGGGATTCCTGCTTACTCTTGCGGAGTTCCCTCGCTTTTCGCCTTTCGTGAGAAATGCGCGATGGCGGCCTCGCGCGAAACGTGTACCATGAGAACATCGTGAGGCGAGCTCGCCACACACGGGGCACGGCCGTGGCACACGGCCTCGAATCGGCGGTATGAACCGCCATTGATAATAAAGAACAGGTCTGATTTCATGGATGATCCAAGACCTCGGCGGCGGGTCCGATGGGCCGGCCGTGACACCGATGGTTCCATCGACGCCGACTATTCCCGCAGCGATAGAAAACAGCTTTCGAGCCGCAGGCTTCAGCCTGCGCGGTCTCAGAATGACCTCGGCGCCTGGGAATGCGGGACGCCGCGCGGGCTGAAGCCAGCGGCTCTTCCGTCTGAGAACGATCTATCGCTGTCATACTATCGTCGTGTCGTTCCCTTAATATCGCTGGTCGGACTGTGCATCATCTCGGCGACGGCGGGCTGCAGCATCAACGATCTGAACACGCCTGAGCGCATGGCCCGCGGTCTGGTGGTGATCCTGCCGGGCATCGAAGGTCGTAGCAGCCTCAATGTGAACCTCGCTCGCGGACTGGATGAAGGCGGCGTCAAGGCCGGCATCGAGATCTACGATTGGACCGTGTCGATACCCGGCGGGGCCCTGGTCAGCCTCACCAACTACGAGCGAAACCGCCGCGTCGCCGGGCAGGTGAAAGACCGAATCCTGCGATACCGCCGCCGGCATCCCGGCCGCGCCGTCCAACTGATAGGCCACTCGGGCGGTGGCGGGATCGCCGTCATGGCGGCCGAAGCACTCCCCAGCGACGCGGAACTTGCCAGCCTGATCCTACTGGCTCCGGCGATCAGCCCCGGGTACGACCTGAGCAAAGCGCTGCGACGCACCCGCTACGGCGTCTTCAATCACCACTCATCACGGGATGTGGGCTTCCTTGTTCTGGGCACGAGCCTGTTCGGCACCGTCGACCGACGACATGGCCCGTCCGCCGGGGCCGTTGGGTTCGAGCGTCCGGTGGCCTCTGACTCGGAGGGTGCGTCCTCGTATGCCAAGCTCCACCAGGTAAGCTGGCAGCCGCGGATGAGCCGCTACGGTCACCACGGTGGACACATCGGGTGGACCGATCGCCGCTATGTCCGGCACTATCTGGCCCCGCTTGTCGCCGACCTGGCGGCTCATCGGGCGCCGCTGAGATCGGACACGATCATGGCCGGCGGCGAAACGCCCTGAGGGCGGACTCATATCCGTCGACAAGGTCAAGAGCGGGCCTCCGTGCGCGCTGCAAGGGCGTATTTGGTGGGCGGCGGGCACAGAGGCCCGCACTACTGGGCAGAGCCACGACCGTGAGGGAGTGGTTCCCCGCGGCGCCCGCCACCGGAAGCAGCCCGCAATCGCTGAGCGGGGATCGGGGTACCGCTAGTCGAGCCAGCCGCGGAACTCAGTGGGCACGATCCGCACGAGCGCGAGCAAGTCGTGAAGGCGGTAGGCCTGCTTGACCGCTCCCTCACGGTCGCGGCTCTGATCGGTCGCGGCTCTGATCGGTCGCGGTTCTGATCGGTCGCGGTTCTGATCAGCGGCGACTCTGATCGGGCCACCCTCTTGGAAGTAGAATCACATTCTGCCCGCGACGTTCTGAGGCCGATGCTGGATTCGGTTCCTTGAATTGCCCCGGGGCGCGAGGAACTACGGGTTATCCCACCGGTTCTTTCCCTTAGGTGTTTTCCCCGACCCCTCGGTTTCCGCGGCCTCGTCGCCGGCGTGCCATCTCGAAACTGACCGATATGCGCCGGCCAATATTTTCTCGCGCCAGGGGTTCACAAGTGCCCGATCAACTTGATAGAATCCAAGGGGTGCAGTCGGACGGAGAACGAACCTCACCCCACCACGCAACGCCAACCTCGGCGGTCGTGACAGTCGCCGGGTGGGGGCCATGCGGGGCGAATGGCGACGAACTCATGACAGGATCAATATGGATGCGACCGTGACTCATCCGAGTGTTTTGCTGCTGTCCGTGAGCGACTCCGGGAAAGAGACGGCCGTCTCGAAGATGCTCGGAGACGCAAAGGTCAGAGTGGTCCATTCCTTCGCCGACGCGCTTTCCGCCCTTCGAGATGAGAACTTCGACCTAATTATCTCCGACGCCGCCGACTTCGCCGCCCTCGAACAGGCCGTTTTCAACCAACAAGCGGCGAATATCGTCGAGACCATCGGCCAGGGAGTCTGCATCGTGGATATCGATGGCCGACCGATCTGGTCGAACCCCAAGATGCAGGGCTATCCCGCCGACCTCATGTCCCAGGTTTGCGAGGTCTGCGTGCGGACTTTCGGCAACCCCAGCGAGCACGAAAAAGGTCAGCCGGCCCATCATCGGGCCAGAAGGGTCAGCCTGACCGCGGGCGACGATCAGTACTTCGAGGTGACCATCACCCCGATGGTCGGCCGGGATGAGGAGATCGCCCAGGTTACGGCCGTCGTCTGGGACGTCACCAACAGTCGACGCCTGCAGAAGAAGATCGACGCCATCGACCTCGCCGGCCGCGAGCTGGTGCGTCTTGATGCCGAGGCAACCTCGGGCATGAACGCCGACGAGCGAGTCCAACTCCTCGAACAGAAGATCATCCGCTACATGCACGACCTGCTCCAGTACGACAACTTTGCGGTTCTGCTCCTGGACAAGAAGTCCAACCGCCTGGAGATGGTGCTGCAACACGGCATGTCGGAGCAAACTCGGGACTTCGACATATTCGCCTCGCCGGAAAACAACGGCATCAGCGGCTATGTCGCGTCCACGGGGCGCAGCTACATCTGTCACGACACGTCGAAGGATCCCAGGTATCTGAAGGGGCTCGAGACCGCCTGTAGCTCACTCACTGTTCCATTGCGACTGCACGACCAGGTCATCGGGGTCTTCAATATCGAGTCGGACCGCCTGGCGGCCTTCAACGAGGACGATCGGCAGTTCGCCGAGATTCTGGCCCGATCGGTGGCCATCGCCCTTAATTTCCTCGACCTGCTGATCACCGAACGCTACGAATCGACCGGCCGCGTCGCCGACGATGTCAGCGGCGAGACCGCCGGCCCGCTCAACGACATCATCACCGAGGCCAGTACCCTCATGGAGGAGTACATCGGCCACGACGACTTGCGGCAGCGGCTCGGGGCCATTTGCGAAAACGTCAGCGAAGTCAAACGAACGCTCAAGGAGGTCGCCACGCCCAAGGGCGGCCTGCTCGGAAGAAAAACAGGGCCGTCCGAAAAAGACCCCATTCTGGACGGACGCAGAGTTCTCGTCGCCGACGACGAGGAGATCATCCGAGAAACGGTCGGTGGTGTCCTGCGAAAGGCCGGCTGCGAGGTGGAAACGGCCAGCGACGGCGCGAAGGCAATCGCCATGTTGGACCAGCGCCAGTACGACCTGCTGGTGGCTGACATCAAGATGCCCATCCGAAACGGCTACGAGGTCTTCGCCTCCGCCCGCGACACTCATCCGAATATCGCCGTAATCCTCATGACCGGCTTCGGCTACGATCCGAATCACTCCATCGTCCGAGCCCGCCGGGAGGGCCTCGGCGCGGTCTTGTTCAAGCCTTTCAAGGTGGACCAGTTGCTGTCCGAGGTCCACAAGGCGCTGGAAGCCAAGGTCTAGCCACCCGATCAGAGCGGCTCGAACAGAGCCGCGACCGTGAGGGAGTGGTTACCAGACCCGCCACAGCCTGATTCGCTGCCGCACCCACAGACCGCCGCCACTGAGCTCGGAGACAGTAGGGCGAGCCTCCGATCCCGCTGCAAGTTCTTATTGCGCGTGCGGGCGCGGAGGCCCGCACTACTGGGGCGGGCGCGGAGGTCCGCACTACCGCTGAAGTCGGACGCCGCTGGTAACCGCTCCCTCACGGTCGCGGCTCTGATCGGTCGCGGCGCTGATCGGTCGCGGCGCTGATCGGCTGCGGCGCTGATCGGTTTGCCGATAATCGGGAAGGGCCTTTCTTGAAGGGCTCACCATGGGGCTTGCCTCGAAGGGCCAAATTCTGGATGATAGCTGATTGAGAAGAGCCCAAGTGCATGCCACTCGCGGTCCGCCAGGAGCCGGCCGCCACCCGGGGGAGGTCATAGATGAAGCTGCGTTGTCCTCGTTGCCAGAAGAAACTCGGTGTGCCCGATAAGTACGCCGGAAAGACTATCCGTTGCCCGTCCTGCAACCGTGCGTTCACCGTTCCCGAGCCGAAAGCCGCCGTCAGTGGACCCGGTGTCCAGGCGGAGCTCGACCTCGAGGGCCTGGCGAAGCTCGAAGCCGGGAGTAATGAGATGGATGGGGATGCCCTGGCCGAGGCGGAGGCGTCCGTCGAAGCCAAGCGAGCCGCTGCGGCCGCGGATACCCCCAAGGTGCGCACCTGTCCAAGCTGCCACAAAGAGGTTCCCTGCGATGATCCATACGCCGAGATGCTCTGCTCGAACTGCTGGAACCCTATCCCGGCGATGATAAAGGGCACCGGCGCGGCCCGAGCCAAGCGAGTCGCCGCGGCCAGAAAAGGGCCCGGCGCGATGGGCAAGGGTGGTTTCTACACCGAACTGGCCTCGGCCATCACTTACCCTCTCTCCGCGATGGGCTCTCTCGGCGCGGCAACTCTGATCGCCGTCTTGGCCGGCCTGCTTCCGGTGGCGGCCATCACCGGCGGGGCGACCGTCATGGAGCAAAGCGCCGTTGGCACCATTGCCGGCGTGGCGAAAGCCGATCTCTCCGGCGCGACCAAAATCCTGATGGCCGTCATGGCGATGGAGGTCGTGTTCTTCTCCGCCGTGGCTCTGCACGCCTTCCTGGACTGCGTGCGAACCACCGGCATCGGCACCGACAAGGCCCCCAGCCTCTCCTGGAGCCCGAGCCAATGGGGCAAGAGCTTCTTCGCCTACATGATCCTGGCCGCGTACCTCTGCGTGGCCGGTTACGTCGTTGCCCTGGTGACCATCGACGCCGACCCCATCGAAGCCATCAAGAAGGGTGAGGTGCTCAAGCTGTTCGAAGCCGGGGGGCCGAAGTTCATCATTGGAATGATCATCGTTTCATTCGCCATCCCCATGAACCTGGTCGGACTGAGCATGGGCTCGATAGCCAACGGCCTGGACCCGGTCAAGGTCTTCAAGTCGATCGGCAAGACCCACGCCAATTACGTGTTCCTCGTGCTGCTCGTCGCAGTGTACGGCACCCTGTTCGGCACGGCGTTCGTGGCCGTCGCCTTTGACTGGCTGGGACCGCAGGTGGACCTCATGATTGAAGGGTCGAAGGAGGGCGATCTCGCCCAGGTGGCCCTGTCGATGCTTGCCTGGGGCGCGGTCATGGGCTTCTTCTTCTACGGCACTTACGTCCTCGGCCGCCTGCACGGCCTGTTCGCCAGGACCTTCCAGAAGAAGCTGATGTTCGGAACGCGCTAGTGAATCGCCGACCTTGGATGTGGTTTCCTTCCAAGAGCCCCCGACCTTGGTCGGCGGGTACGTGTGAATGTCAATAACGCCACATTGCCGACAGGCGCCGCTGCTGGAGATTCCTTCCGCGCCAGCGATCACCGCAACTCCATCCCACGCCGGCGCCGACGCGCTCCCCTTCGGGTCGCGGCTAAACAGCCATTTTCGTGATCTGAGAACATCGCTGCCGGAGACGTGCATGGCGAGAGCGAGCCGCCGGGCTTGTCCCGGTGGGCGTGTGGGTAGGCGTCCGGGTGGGCGTCCCGGTGTTCTGGCCGGCGGCCTATCGGCGGGGATGAACCCCGCCGCTCGCTTGCTATCTTTGACACATTGGGGCCAACCCCGAAGCGATATCAGGACTCCGTCATGGACTTCGATCAGCGCTTCCGGAGGTGACGCTCCAGCAACACCCCATAGTATTTGACCGTCTCTGACGATAGGTGATCGCGGTTGGTCCAGATGCCCAGCTCCAGGGCGCTTTGACAAGAGCATCCTTCGGTGTCCTCTTTGCACATCGCCCGCAAGGTCGCCGCGAGCAGCTTCACGCAGTTGGCGGTCGCCGCTTCGACGTTTCCGATGATCTCTCGCAGCAACGCCTGCTTGTCTAGTGCGGCATCGTGCGGGCGCCAGCAGTCGTAGTCCGTCGGTAGGGCGATCAGGGAGTAGCACATCTCCGCCTCGCGGGCCAGCTTGGCCTCCGGCATGCAGGTCATGCCTATCAGATCGCCGCCCCAGGCGCGGTGCATGCGGCTCTCGGCAATAGTGGAAAACGCCGGGCCTTCCATGCAGATGTATGTTCCGCCGTCATGCACCGTGCCCTCGATGCCGCCTGCCGCCGCCATCAACCTGCGACGGAGCTCCGGGCAGAAGGGCTCGGCGAACTCCACATGTGCGGCAATGCCGGGCTCGTCGAAGAAGCTGGACGCCCGTCGCGTCGTCTTGTCGATGATCTGGTCGGGGATGACCAGATCCCGCGGGCGGATTTCCTCGCGCAGGCTTCCCGTCGCTCCGCTGGCGATGATTCGGCGCACACCCATGACCTTCAGCGCGTATATGTTCGCCCGGTAGGGGACCGCGGTGGGGCTCAGAGTGTGGCCAGGTCCGTGCCGTGGCAAGAAGGCGATTTCGACGCCTTGGTAGTTCCCCCGTACTATTGCCGCACTTGGCGACCCGAAGGGTGTTTCCACAACGTGGGGCTCGCCTTCTACCTCTTCAAGCAGAGCTTGACCCAGCCCCGTGCCACCGATCAGCCCGATAACGTCAGCCGTCATGAATGCCGCTCCCTAGGTTTAATGGTCTCGGCCGTCCCCATTTCGCGCCGGCATCATACACCACGCCGCCTCGAAGGTGGCCCCGTCTTGGTCATTCGCCGAATCTCAGTCCTGGAGCGTTCATCGGAACGCCAAATCGGGTATCCTAACGGTCTTCGCCGACCATCGTGCGGGCGTCGAGATTCGTCATACGAGAGAGCCGAGAACACCCAGCGGGAGTGCGGAATGTCGCCGAAAACGGTTATTGTTTGTCTGATATTAGGCGCAGTAGCGGAAATGAGCCAAGGAAGTCAGCCTAAGCACGACCCAGTAGCGATCCCGCAGAACGTGGTCGTTTCCGGGAATGCGAGATTTACCGTCTTCAATGGCGGCTCTATTCGCATGGAGTGGTCCCCGGACGGGATCTTCGAGGATCGTCCGTCGCAGGTCTTCCTGAACCGCAAGATGCCGGCGATTGACTTTGATCAGCAAGAGTATGAGGGGGAGCTGACCATTCGCATCCCCACGTTTAGCCTCTTCTACAAGCAACCGAGTGAGCGTTTCAGTAAGGACAATCTCCGCATCAGAATCAGCATCGGCGGGTACATGACGGATTGGTCTCCCGGCGTCGAATGCCTCGACAACCTCGGCGGGACGATCCGCACGCTCGACGGCGTCTCCGGCGCGACGAACCTCGATCCGGGACTGATGTCTCGCGCCGGCTGGGTGCTGGTTGACGACTCGAACAAGCCGGTCTGGGACGACAGCGACCCCGCCCGGCTCATCCCGCGCGAACGGGAAGAGGCCATCGACTGGTATTTCTTCGCGTTCCTGAGGCACTACCCGACGGCTTTGCAGCAGTACACGCAGCTATCCGGGGCGATTCCCCTACCGCCGCGGTACGCCTTCGGCGCTTGGTGGTCTCGCTACTGGCCCTACACCGACGCGGAGCTGCGGCATCTGGTCGGCGAATTCAAAGAGCACGACGTGCCGCTCGATGTCCTGGTCCTCGACATGGACTGGCATCTGGACGGGTGGACGGGCTACACCTGGAATCCCGAGTACTTCCCCGATCCCGAGGGTTTCCTCGGCTGGGCCCACGACGAGGGCCTGCGCGTGGCGCTGAATCTGCACCCGGCCGATGGAGTTGGAAAGCACGAAAAGGCGTTTCCCGAATTTGCCAGGAGTATGGGGCTCGATCCGGACAAGACCGAGCGCATTCCCTTCGACTGCACCGACCCCAAGTTCATGGACTCTTATTTCAAATTGCTGCATCATCCGCTGGAGGCCCAAGGCGTCGATTTCTGGTGGCTCGACTGGCAGCAGGGAACGGAGAGTGAAATCCCCGGAGTCGATCCACTTTGGTACCTGAACCACCAGCACTGGACCGACATGGAGCGCCGCGCCGAGGAGACCGGCAAGCGTCCGATGCTCCTGAGCAGATGGGGCGGTCTGGGCAGTCATCGCTACCAGGTGGGCTTCTCCGGCGACACATACTGCAACTGGCAGTCCCTGGCCTTTCAGCCCTACGCCACGGCCACTGCGGCGAACGTCGGCAATACATACTGGAGCCATGACATCGGCGGCCATATGCCCGGCCCCGTCGAGCCGGAGCTCTACGCCCGCTGGATACAATCCGGGGTAGTTTCCCCCATATTCCGCACCCACGCGACGAAGGACCCCCGCGCCGAACGCCGCATTTGGGAATTTCCCGACGATGTCTTTCAAGCGGCCCGCAAGGCGATCCACCTTCGCTACGAGCTGCTGCCATACATCTATTCCGCCGCCCGTCAGACGTATCAGGTCTCCTGGCCCATCTGCCGCCCGCTCTATTACGAGTGGAACAAGCTGGACGCGGCATACCAGCACGAAAGCGAGTATCTCTTCGGCAGCCAGATGCTGGCCGCCCCGGTGACCGAGCCCATGAACCCCGACAGCCGCCGTGCCCAGGTCCGTCTCTGGATCCCGCCCGGCAAGTGGGCCGACTGGTTCACCGGGAGAATCTACGAAGGGCCCGGCGAGCACCGTCTGCTCGTCCCGCTGGATGAGATACCGCTGCTGGTGCGACCCGGCGGAATCGTCACGACCTCGCCACGCGGGCGAAACACCAAGGAAACCGCCACAAAGCCCCTGATGATCAACATCTTCCCGGGCGACGATGACCGCCCGAAGAGGGCCTGGATCTACGACGATGACGGAATCAGCATAGGCTACCAGGGAACCGAATTCACCTGGACGACGGTGATGAACCTGCGGCGGGAGAACAACCGGTACGTCACCATCGGCCCCGTAGAGGGTTCCTTCCCGGGCATGGCCACCCAGCGGGACTTCGAGGTTCGGCTTCATGACGTCTGGCCGGTGGAAGCCGTGATGGTCAACGATCAGCCATTTGAGAGAGCCGCCAAGCACGGTGAGACAGGATGGCGCTACGACGGGCGGACGATGAGCGTGGTCGTCAAGCTGCCCCCGCGACCGCTCGAACAGCAAACCAACATCATGATCAAGCCGTATGCGGCCCTTGGCGAGGAAGAACTCTTGCCCAACGGGCTGAGACATCGGGTCATGCTGCTGGAAGAAATCACCGAGATGATCAACGGCGAGCCGTCGGACGCCGGTCGTCGGTTGGCCGCCGCCCTCGAGACGCGACAGCCGCTTGAGAAATACCGCCAGGCCATTGCCGTCTTCGAGAAGCAGTGGGACGGTCTGCCCTCGGCCATAGGCAAGGCCGCGGCAAACGCGGACGTCAAACGCCGGGCCCTCACTCTCTGGCTGGGTCTCTACTACAAGGCCGAGCTCTACGCCGGGGCCAAGGAAGACGATCCGCTCGAGGTCTTTATCGAGGTGGCCCCGCTATTCGCCAAAGACCAGCTCCAGGGTGTTCAGGCTGAGGTCAAACTCCAGGTTTCGGCTCCCTGGCGGATCAAGGATCAAAGCCAGTGGCGGGCCGGCGAGCTGTCGGCGTCCACCCCTCTTGTGAAGCAGACGCTGATCACATCCGACGACCCGATGCAGACAGGCGTCTTGAAGGCCGAAGTCACCGTCAAAGTTGGAGAATTCAAGTTAGAGCTACCCATCGAACAAGTCTTCCTGCCGTCGATCAATGCCTGGTGGGTCGTAGGACCCTTCGACGAGGCCGGCGCGGCCGCTGGCGGCGCTTCTCGCCCTTCGCCCGAGAAGATCGACCTGCGGACCGAATTCAAGGACAAGGACGGGAAGACCATCTCCTGGAGTCGGGTGGCCCGCGGCATCGCCCCGGGGGCCGATCTGACCAGCGAGCTGTTCGTTGATTTCGACGACCTCTTCGGCGGAGGGCAAGGCTCCGTCGCCTACGCTCTGTGCTACCTGCACGCCGCGGAGGCGACCGAGGCCACTCTGGCCATGGGCAGCGCCGGCAAGATGACCACCTGGCTCAACGGCGGGCAAATCCACAGCCACGGCGAGCAGCGCCTGTACACGCCCAAGGAGGATCAAGTCCGCGTCACGCTGCAAAAGGGTCAAAACACCTTGTTGCTGGAAGTAGGCCGTGGCGACGGCGATTGGGGATTCTGCGTCCACGTCGAGGACAAGGAAGGCAAACCGGTTCCTGGCATCCGTGTCGGCCTCGCGCAGGGATCCGAGGAAGGCTAGCTCGCCGGGGATCTTGAATACGCGGATCTGGGGAGCATCGGCGCGGCGTCTCGCCGGGGCGACCTCGAAGCTCACCGCAGACCCTACACTGTTATCCGCTGAAGTCGTTGCGCCCAGCGAAGAAAACTGTGCCACTGGCGTCTCGCCGGTGGGGTCATTGGCAGGATGCGTGTCCCACTATCTGAATGCGACCCGGGGTCGCGCTATGGGAGTCGCCGGCGACGGGCTGTCGAAATCGTCAGTCAGTCGCGTAGGGTACGCTGTGCGGACCAAGCCTCTCATCCTCGGATCGGTCCGGACAGCGGACCCTACGGGGCTGCCCGTGCCCACTGGCGGACAAGCCGCCAGTGGCACCCTGATTTCGTGGTTTCGGCGGCGTGGTTTGTTCCCGCGGAATCTTCCACAATGCGGATGGTAATAGGACGCGCTAGAATGTCGGCGTCATGAACGGCGCTTCCGGCGAAGACAAAACCGCGCGAGTGATCGAGCTTCCTACCTGGACGCCGATCTTCCCACTGCCCAATGCGGTCCTCCTGCCCCAGGCGATACTTCCGCTCCACGTCTTTGAGGAGAGATACCGGGCGATGACGCGGGACGCCCTGGCCGGCCCACGACTGATCGCCATGGCCCTGCTGAAGCCAGGCCACGAGGCCACGTATCACACGCGGCACGCCGAAATACACGACATCGTCTGCGTGGGATATGTCTATCGTGAAGAACGCCTTCCCGACGGCAGGTACAACTTCCTCTTGCACGGCATCATGCGGGGCCGCGTGCTGGGCGAAAACACCGAATGTCCGTACCGCCGCGGACGCCTGGAGCCGGTGCTCGCCGATGCCGTCGGGCCGGATGTCGAAGCCGTCTGTCGCGGCGAGTTGCTCAGCCTGCTGGGCGAGTCCCCTTTGGTGGAGATCGCCCGAAAAGCAAGATGGTTGGATGTCTTCGACTGCCAGGGGCTCGGATTGACGGGGCAGTTGGATCTCCTGGCCTCGGTGGTCATCCAGGGCATCGCCGATCGACAGCGCTTTCTGGCCGAGCCGGACGTGCGGAGGCGAACGCGCATGCTACTCCTGGCCCTTCGCGCGGCCGCGGTGGAGCTGTGCTCCAGGCAGCGCCGATTGAGCGGGCCTCGGTACTGGCCCCGCTGTGATCTTCCAAACTGAGGAAAAAAAGGGGTCGGGAGTCGTTTCTCGCGGGCACCCAGCGCGAGAAACGACTCCCGACCCCTTTTTTCGCCCCCCTTGCGTCACATCGCGAATCGTCGTAAATTGCGGCGGTGCATGGGACGCGAGCTTTGGCGCGGCCCAAGGCAATGCACAAGGCCGGCTTCGCGGCAGCCTCTTCGCGAGAGCTATCAATGAAAGTACTGGTAACGGGTGGCGCGGGCTACGTGGGGAGTCATGCCGTTCGGGCGCTATCCGCTGCGGGCCACGAGGTCGTCGTGCTCGACGACCTGTCGTCCGGGCATTCCGCCGCGGTCCGACCGCCGGCCAGGCTTGTCGTCGGTGGCGTCGGAGACGACGAGCTGCTTGACGGCCTCCTCGGCGGCGCGGGGTTCGACGCGGTCATGCACTTTGCCGCCTTCATCGAGGTGGGAGAGTCCGTCCGCGATCCTCTCAAGTTCTACGAAAACAACGTTTGCAATTCCATCAAACTGCTTCGGGCAATGCAGCGGCACGATGTCCGGCGTTTCGTGTTCAGCTCGACATGCGCCACCTACGGCCTTCCGGAGCGGATGCCGATCACCGAGGAGACCCCCCAGACGCCCGAAAGCCCCTATGCCAGGGCGAAGTTGGCCGTCGAGTGGGCTCTGGCTGATTCGGCCGTCGCCTGGAATCTCGGGTTCGTCGCCCTGCGATATTTCAACGCCGCCGGAGCCGCCGCCGATGGAACCCTCGGTGAAGATCACAAGCCCGAGTCGCACCTCATCCCCATCGTTCTGCAGGTGGCTCTCGGCAAACGGGAGAATCTGAAAATATTCGGGACGGACTACGACACTCGCGACGGCACCTGCGTCCGCGACTACGTCCACGTCGAGGATCTCGCCGCCGCCCACGTCCGGGCGCTCGAGGTTGTTCGGCCGGGAGATCAGCGTTACTACAACGCGGGCACCGGCCGCGGCTCCACCGTCCGCGAGCTCGTGGAAATTGCCCGCGAAATCACCGGCCACCCCATCCCCGCCGTCGAGGTCGAACGCCGGCCCGGCGACGTACCGACTCTGTGCGCGGATGCCGGCAAGATACAACGTGAGCTGGGCTGGAAGCCCAAGTACGAGGGCCTTCGAGACATCGTCGCCAGCGCCTGGGCCTGGCATAGCTCCCACCCCGAGGGGTTCGGAGATCGCGGCGAAGACGCGAAGGGAGGCATCTGATGTCCGGCGGAGCTGGCACAGCTTGGGGCAAAGACCCTCATCCGCTCCTGTCACTGGACGAGGCGTGGCGGGTCATCGCCGGGCAGGTTTCCCCGCTTGGTGTTACGCGGGTGCCGCTCGGCGATTCTCCCGGCCGCGTGCTGGCCGGTCCCGTCGCGACGACAGATGATGATCCCCCTTTCGACAAGGCGATGATGGACGGATTCGCCGTCCGCGCGGCGGATTGCGATCAAGCCGGCGCGAAGTTGACCGTCTGTGGCCTCCTGCCGGCGGGGGAAACGCCCGATCGAGGATTGGAGCCCGGTCAGGCCGTGCGGATCAACACCGGCGCGCCGACACCGCCCGGCGCAGACGCCGTCGTCAAAATCGAGCAAACCTCCATATCCGAGGACGGCTCCAAGGTGGAAATCCGCGCTGTCGTTCGGCCGGAACAGAACATTGCCCGGCAAGGCGGCAACCGGCGCAAAGGGGATATCGTTCTGTCGCCGCCGATCCGCATGGGGCCGGGGCAGTTGGCGGCAGCGGCGACGGCCGGGACGCCGACGCTCGAGGTGTACGAGCCCGCCCAGGTGGCGATAGTCGCAACCGGCAACGAGCTGGCCCCCATCAGCGCGGCTAGAGGGCCAGGACAAATCTTCGACAGCAACGGGCCGATGCTCGCCGAACTGATGCGTCAGTTCCGGGCCGACCCCCGCCGGCCTCGGATCGCCCGAGACACGATGGACGATCTCCGCGCCGCCTTTGCCGATGGCCTGACCGCCCCCGTGCTGATCGCCGTCGGCGGGATGTCGATGGGAACGTTGGACCTCGTGCCCGCGGTGTTGAATGAGCTCGGCGTCCGCTGGCTCTTTCACGGAGTGGCGGTGAAGCCTGGCAAGCCTGTCGCCTACGGACGCGGCCCCGATGGCCAACACGTCTTCGGCCTGCCTGGCAACCCGATCAGCGCGTTCGTCTGCGCGTGGCTCTTTGCCCGGATGGTGATAGAGGGATTGCAGGGTTTTCCCGCCAGGCCGCCGCCACTAGTCCCGGCAAGGCTGACGACCAGACTGGCGGCCGCAAAAGACCCCAGACCCTCGCTAATCCCCTGTCGCCTCACGCGGGACTCCGAAGGCCATCAGACAGCCGAGCCCTGTAATTGGGGCGGATCCGGCGACGCCTTCGCCCTGGTAACCGCCAACGCCCTGCTCCTGCGAAGAGAACCAACCAAGCCGGCGGAAGTCGGCGGCACGGTGGATACCATCTCGATCGAGTGACGACCGGTCTGCGCCCGCGGCGTGGGCGGTGGGGCAGATCTTCAAGCGAATCGCACTGACCCCAAAGGGGCGGATTCGGACTCATTCGTCGAGCGTGGTCCTGGAATATCCAATCGTCGGCTCCCGCCGCTCTTCCATCGAGAGCGGACCCCACACGCATGTTTGCTTATCCTACGTGGATAATACCGGCATCTACCTCCTCAACGTCCGTCGCATTCATGCCGCACATCCTTTGACATCCCATGCCCGCGAAAATACGGTCCTTCGCCTTGATTTGCCGGATCGGCATACCTAAAGTGTCCCCGCCTGGAGAGAGCACAGGCAGGGAAGGAGCATCACGTCCGGCGACGCTGGGGAGACGGCGCCGGCAGGCCGGAAGAAACTCCGGCCCTCGACAAACCACTCTCGGATGCACCCTGCCAAAGACTGCTTATAGCGTAGTGCCGCAATGGGCGGGCTGAAGCTCGGCAGTGAGCCCCCAGCCTGCTCAGGAGGTGCGCGCGGCGCGCCACACGCTGAGTCCGCGCGCGATCCCAACGGCCCGAAGCCGAGAACACAAAGCAGGTACCCTGCATTGAGGAGAAACAAACAATGACCGCCAAAGAAACCCACACGCGGAACCCACTGCGTTACCGTCTCGTCCTGTTGGGACTGACGGCCGTCATAAGCCTCGGGGCGAGCTCGGCCGAGGCCCAGCCGCTGCCGCTCGCCCTGCCGGATTTCGGCCCGCTGCCGGTGGGAGACCCCCGCCTCGAGCCCATTCCAACAGATCCGATACATCTGGGAAATGTGCCCGCATTCGCGAACGGCAAACGCATGAGCATGAGATTCCCGCCACGAGTCAACGGCCAGGCACAATCGGAAGGCGATCGCCATGCCGATCTGGCGATCCTGGTATATGCGGACACCGGCCTGCCGGTCGATCAGCCGTCGCTCCTCGAAGCCATACCGAAGAACGGCGCGGGGCCAGGGTTGCCAGTGAGCGATTTGATTGCCAGGCTCTACAGCGCGGCCTGGGAAATGCACGTGGTCACCGTCGTGCCGGACTACGACGCCAGAGTCGCCGCCGAGCCCGAATTGTTCATCGACTCGTTCTGCAAGCTACTGGACTCGCCACTGGTGATCGCAGACTTCGAAACCAACATGTTCTTCAACTGTCCGGTAGTGCCCGCCGGCTCGACTCTCGACGTTGGCTCCGCGCCGATCAAGCTCGCCTTCTTCGAGGGAGAATTGGTCAGCATCGCCCCGTATGACATCCACGACGGCCCCTTCAACCCCCAGGTGCTGTTCAATTTCGAAGATCAGACCGGCGCCGTCCTCGAGGGGCCGACACCCGGCGTGCCGCACATGGTCGCCGCATCGGAGCCGGGACAGCCCTTCTACAGCTCCATCTGGGAAATCTGGACCGTCACCGTGCCGAATGGTACCGATGTCAGTGGAATCACATCCGGCCAGGCCATCAAGGACGGCGGGTTCCCCATCACCTCGGCGAACATCAGGCTCAACTGCCCCGTAGTCTTCCTCGAAAGCGCCCCGGGCTCGGGAATCATGGAGTCGATCCCCATCGAAGACGCCTTCGCCATGCTGCTTAACGGCGCCGGCGGGACCATCTTCGACCCGCTGACCTTCAGAATCGATCTGCCGGACGGGATCTGGACCCGCGCCCGGACGTTCATCATCGAGGAGTTCGCCGTAATCGGAGCCGGCGCCCTGGCCGTTCCCTTCGAGGCGGATGTCTGCGCCGGTATTCCCGTCGGGGCGGGGCTCAATCAGTTCCCGCTGGTCGAACCGGGCGTCAACGAAAACGTCGTCCCACTGATCCTGCAGAACCCCTTCGCCCTCACCGACCCCAACGCCTTCCCCGAAACATCCGGCCCCAACAGCACCGGAGAGACCATTCGCTTCTCGCAGCAAGACCTGGACGACGCCTTTCCGTTGCTTCCGCCGGCGATCGAGGTGAACTTCAGCGACTTCGTCCTCAGGAATCTGCTGAGCTCCGACTGGCTCCCGGGCGGACAGCGCAGTTACCAGGAGAGATTGGGACTGGTCGGACAGGCCCTCGTCGAATTGGTCTGGACCCCGGAACAGGGAGCCCAGCAGAAAGACACGACCAGTTGCTTCTCCTGCCATTCGCGACCGATCCACGGCGGCTCCGGTACCGGCCTCTACACCGTAGACGTCCCGGCCGCCGGCGTCAGGAAGAACCCCCCGCCAATGAGCGGAGCGGGAGCGAGGGAACTGCTCCGCACCCTCGCCGGTGCCGACGGCAGCGACACCAACACCCACGCCTTCGGGCTCCAGGGTGACACCGAGCGAATCCGTACGTTCATCGAGGGAGCCGGTCGAAACCACTTCGGCGTCCGATCCGCCGGCATCATCATGGCGGAGGCAAACGTTGATGGCGACCCGGCCGCCCTGGCCTGCGACACCGACGGAGACGGCATCGTCTCATTCGACGAGGCCGTGGTCTGCGACCCCGACAACGACGGAGTAACCAACGAACTCTCCGAGGGCGAGCTGACCTCGATCGTGGTCTACGCCCTGAACCTCCCGGTCCCGGCGCCGCCGCTCACGGAATTCGAACTCCAAGCGCGAGGCATCTTCGACATCGAGTTCAACTCGATTGGGCGGGGAAGACAGGCCTTCCGCACCCCCACCGCCGCCGGCGGGGCCGGCTGCGCCGACTGTCACACGGTGTTCCACAGCCTGCCGACCACCGAGCACATCGTCACGAATCGAGACACCGCCTCACAGATCATCATCGCGGTTGATCACCACGTTGCCGACCAGCAGGACGTCGACCAAGGGCTCGCGAGCGCCGTCGGACAGCCCGGCCTGCGAATCTACGCCGACTTCCAACGGCATGACATGGGATCCCAGATGTTCAGCACCGGCACATCGGTGGGCAATACCGCCTACCTCTGGCACACCGGCAGTTCCTTCCCATATCTCAGGGACGGCACTATCCCCGATATCCGCGGCGCGATCCTCGCCCACGGGGGAGAAGGTCTCCTATCCAGACAGGCCTTCGAACTCCTGGATGCCGGAACCCAGCAGGACATCGTCAATTTCCTGAGAGTCCAGTTGATACCAGCGGGCATCCTCCTGGAAGCCGACCTCTGCCCGACCGACCCACTCAAGACCGAGCCCGGCCGGTGCGGATGTGGCGTGCCCGACCTCGACAGCGATGGCGACCGAATGCCGGACTGCGCGGACGGCTGCCCCGCCGATCCTACCAAGACCGCTGAGGGCTTCTGCGGGTGTGGTGTGCCCGACATCGACACCGACGGCGATGGCGCCCTCGACTGCTTCGACGCCTGCCCCGACGACCCGAGCAAGACAGAGCCCGGAATCTGCGGCTGCGGCGTGCCGGACTCAGACGCCGACACCGACGGTGACGGAACACCGGACTGCCAGGATGAATGCCCGAACGATCCCAGCAAGACCGTCCCCGGCCCCTGTGGCTGCGGTGTCGTCGCCATGGACAACGATGGAGATGGCGTCATCGACTGCCCCGAGCAGGCGCCGAACTCGCCTGGCCCAAATGATGGCGACGGCGGCGGTGGCGACTCGGGGGGTTCCTCCCTGGCTTTCGAGAATTGCCCGGAAAGTATGACCATTCAGGCCCACTCTCCCGAGGGCATCTCTGTGGGCTTCGACCTGCCCACCACCCATGGTAACTCCGGTGCCGTAACGCTCACGATCGATCCGCCACCGGGATCACTGTTCCCCATCGGAACGTCGACCGTGACTGCGACAGCTACTGACGACACCGCCAAAACAGTAACTTGCACGTTCGATATCACTGTCCTTCCTCCAGACTCGACGCAACAACCTGCTACGCCAGATTGCGGCACCGGGATGTGCGGTGTGGGTGGGGCCTCCTTGATGCCTCTCATGCTGATGGGATTGGGGCTGATCAGGCTGCGACGGCGGAAAACCCCTCGCAGTTGTTCCCGGTAGCCCGCAATCGCACCGCGTGAATGCCTATTGGAGGAAAGTAACAGTGTTATCGCTGACCATATCCAAGACAAGGATGCATCGAGCGTGTTCGCCGGCTTGTTGCCTGCTATTGATCGTCTGGCTCAGCCACACGGCAATCGCGGCCGCGAATCCGGTCGCACATGAAGCCACCGGCGACGCAACAGACGCTTGGGAGTATTCCCTTGAAGGCCTAGACTTTCAGGCCCAACCTATCGATAGCGACGGCGACGGAACACCGGACGATCTTGACGGGTGCCCAAACGACCCTGACAAAACCGAACCCGGCGCATGCGGCTGTGGATTCGCCGACACAGACACCGACATCGACGGCGTTCCCGATTGTGTCGACGCATGCCCCGATGATCCCGACAAGATAGATCCCGACATCTGCGGCTGTGGCGTCTTGGAACTCGACTCCGACGCGGATGGAGTACCAGACTGCGTCGATGAATGTCCCGCCGATCCATTCAAGATTGTAACCGGCTTATGCGGGTGTGAGTTCGACGAAACAGACACTGACGGCGACGGGACACCAGACTGCATCGACGAATGTCCGCTGGATGCGAGCAAATCCCTTGAAGGCATTTGTGGCTGTGGAACCCCTGACACAGACACTGACGGCGATGGCCTGCCGGATTGTGTTGATGAGTGTCCGACTGAACCGAGCCTGTTTAGGCTCGGCCCTTGTGATTGCGATGTAATCGACACTGACGGCGACGGCACCTTCGACTGCGTTGACGGCTGTCCGGAGGATCCGACACGTATCGACAGCGCCCCCTGCGGTTGCGACGCGCTGGACTCGGACAACGACGGGGCCTACGAATGCGAGGATGAATGCCCGAACGACCCGGCCAAGATCCTGGTCGGAATCTGTGGCTGCGGCGTGCTGGACATCGATACTGATGGCGACGGTTTCCTGGATTGCCAGGACAACTGCCCGTTTGTCCGCAACGTCGAGCAATTCGACGCCAACGGCGATGGAATCGGTGATGCCTGCATCCTGGTGTTCCCCCCAGGTGCGATTGAAGTAGTCCTGGTTAGCGATCTGGATCGGCTTCTCGACATCATTGCGTTGCTCATTGGGAATTTGCCGGACCTGAATGTCACACAGATCGTCACACTGCCGGAGATCAATACCGAAACCAGCATCAGCAATGAAAATAGCGACAGTAATGAAAACAGCAACAGCAACGAGACCAGCAACGGTAATGAGAACAGCACGAGTAATGAAACCAGCAACAGTAGTGAAACCAGCGGCAGTATTGAAGGCAGCAACAGCAATGAAACCAGCAACGGTAATGAAAACAGCAACAGTAATGAAACCAGCAACAGTAGCGAAACCAGCGGCAGTAATGAAACCAGCAACAGTAGCGAAACCAGCGGCAGTAATGAAGGCAGCAATAGTGTTGAAGGCAGCAACAGCAATGAAGGCAGCAACACCAATGAAAGCAGCAACAGCACGAGCAGCGGCAATGAGACCAGTATCGCCCAGGAGGAGATCGGCTCCAACGGTGTCGACCAAAGCGCCGCCCAGACACTGCGGCAATCACAACGAGTATCTGAGGAGGCGGCCCAGAATACAAGCACGGATCTGAATACGGGCACGGATCAGAATACAGGCACGCACCAGGATACAAGCACGGACACATCCTCAACCCCGGAAAGCAGCGGCTCCGGAGCCTGCGGCATCGGCATCTTCGGGCTCGGTAACGCCGCGCTGCTGCCGCTCTTCGTGCTGGGACGGCGCCGGATCAAGACCGCGACCATGCGATCAGAGCCGCGACCGTGAGGGAGCGGTCAAGAACAGGCTGAGAATAGAGCAAAACGGCACAATGAAAGGGAGACATCCATCCCGAGGCGCCGCAGTGATCGACACAAGAGTCAAATCACGATTGGCGGGGAGCTACAACTTAGGCGATCCCGCGTAACCGCTCCCTCACGGTTGCGGCTCTGATCGGTCGTTACACTGATCGGCGTCCTACTAGCAGCTAAAGAACCTATTGTTCGGGCCAACATGAAATGGAGAAAACAATGAACGTGAAAACAAACAGGAATGTCGCACTGCCTACTCTGGTAGGCTTGTGTATCACACTTGCCGCCTCGACGGCTCAAGCCCAGATAACTCGAGTGGGCCCCGTCAATCCGGCGAACGGCTTCCCAAGGTGGTACCAGGATTCCAATGGCATGACTCTGGAGTTATGCCTGGACCCCCTGGTCGCATGTAACGTGAGGCTTCCGAACCCCGGGGCCCCGCTGGCGTTTCCGGGGAACTTCCCGGAAAGCACCTCCTACTGGCAGGCCCGCGCGGAGATGCGCACCAATGGTGGAGGCGTCGCCGAGCTGGTGCTGGGGCTGGAGGCCGCCTTCTTGAATACGACCGCGGTCGACGGCGAGCAGATGGTCTTCGGCCGCATCCGCTTCCGCATCGACAATCTCGACCGGGGAGCCACTTACACGGCCACCACGCCCTTTGGAACGTTCGTCTTCGAAAATGTCGGCGGCGGCAATCGGGGTGTCGACGTGACGCAGGACATCGGCCGATTCCCGGGCGACTTCACCGCGGCGCTATCCAGCAACGTCGGCCCCTTCCTCGTTTGGGATCCGGCCGAATCCCCACCGCCGGCCGGCTTCGTGGGTGATCCCAACGTCGACCACACCGTCATCGGCAGTCCGATCGGAATCAACTTCTTCCGCCTGGAAGGCCCCAACGTCGGTGGAGACGGCGTGAACCTCATCGAGACAGACCGCTTCTTCGTGATCGGCAAGATCATCGACCCGTGCAACCCGGTAATCTCGGACCTCGACGCCGATACCATCGGCGACGCCTGTGACAACTGCCCGAGTACGCCCAACACCGATCAGGCCGACTTCGACAACGATGGAATAGGCGACGTCTGCGACCCGGACTCCGACGGTGACGGCATGCCCAACGCCACCGACGGCTGCCCCGCTGATCCCTTCAAAGTAGCGGCGGGAGCCTGCGGCTGCGGATTGCCCGAAACAGACACCGACGCGGACGGCACGCCCGACTGCGTTGATAACTGCCCAGCCGACGCCGCCAAGACCGATCCCGGTATCTGCGGCTGCGCGACACCGGACACCGACACCGACGCAGACGGCACGCCCGATTGCGCCGACAACTGCCCAGCGGACGCCGCCAAGATCGACCCCGGCGTCTGCGGCTGCGGAACGCCTGACATCGACGCCGACAACGATGGCGTCATGGATTGTGTGGCGGCTCCCGCCCCGATCGGCGGTGACGGCGCCGGTGACGGCGGCGCTGGTGGCGGTGGTTTGGGAGACTCGCAATTGGCGTTCGATAATTGCCCCACGGCCCTGACTGTGCAGGCCCAATCGCCTGTCGGCTTCCAGCTCGACTTCCAGCTCCCGGCCGCGGGCGGTGGAATCGGCGACGTGGCGGTAAGCGTCGACCCACCACTCGGAACCATGCTGCCGGTAGGTGTGACCACCGTTACCGTCATCGCATCTGATCAAGCGGCCAAGTCGATCACCTGCACCTTCGACATCACCGTGTTGTTGGCCGGAACCGGCGGAGACTCGCCGAGTGCCCCGGTCTGCGGCAACGGTCTGTGTGGACTCGGCGGCGCCGCGATGATGCCCTTCATGCTGCTGGGCTGGGGCCTGATCAAGACTCGAAGCCGCACGAGACGGGCGCGGTAAGGCAAGCCGAGAATGATCGAGAGCCCGACCGGCCCCAGCGCCGCGCGGGCTCAGAATGCGGATCTTATTGCAACCGCCGGGAGAGATGGGCAATGAGTAAGCGACAGAGTATTCAGAGAAGCGCTGCTTGCGGAGATCGGAAGCCAAAGGGCAGGCATCGTGCGACGGCTTCAAGCAATCGAGGCCCGCCACGACAGTGAGCGAGATCCCACGCATAGCGAGGATAGCCTTGTGGGCCTTTCAGAAGAGAGGAGTAACCCAACAGCAAGAGACTCAGAGCGCCGGCGAGTGTCTCTGTCAAACGTAACCCATGACCTTCAGGAGAGAGAAAGAAATGAGAATCAGAACAAACTCGAAAGCCGTCCAGGCGACACTCGCCGGATTGTGTATCCTCTTCACCGCCTCGGCCGCCAGCGCCCAGTTGGCCGCGGTCGGCGCGACAGACCCCGCAAACGGTTTCCCACATTGGTACTTGGACGCCGAGGGAACCGCACTGAAGCTGTGTTTGGATCCGGCGAACATGTGTGGCGTCATACTACCCAGAGTAGACGATCCGGTGTCGTTCCCGGATAACTTCCCGGTCGAGGCGCCATTCTGGTCCGCCGGCACGGAGATACTTTCCGGCGCCGTCCGCGCGCGGCTGGACATGTCGCTCGTCGCCAGCTTCGAGGCTGGAGGTGTCCTGGATGGGACTCAACGGGTATCGTCGGAGCTCCGCGTCAGAGCCGACGGCCTGACCGCCGGCGTGACGTATCAGGTGACTACTCCCTTTGGTGTATTTGATCTAATCGCCGATGGCGATGGCGAGATTCGTTTCATACTCGGCTCCGGGGGAGGCGTGGGAGACTTCACGTCCGTATTGACCGGCGTAGTCTCCGGGTTCCTCGTCTGGGATCCCGCCTTATCGGCGCCTCCCGCCGGCTTTGTGGGAAATCCACTTGTTCCCCACACCGTCATCGGTAGTCCCGACGGAAAGAACTTCTTCAGGATGCAGGGTTTGAACGTCGGTGGCCCAGGCATCGACTCGATTGAAACAGATCAGTTCCAGGTAGGCGGCAAGATTGCCTTCGCCTGCGATCCAAATGACCCACTCACCGATACCGACCTCGACGGCGTGCCCGATTGTGACGACAGTTGCCCCCTGGACGCAGGCAAGGTCATACCCGGCGCTTGCGGCTGCGGCGTGCCGGATACCGATACCGATCTTGACGGCACCCCCGACTGCCTCGATTTGTGCCCGGCTGACCTGAACAAGATCGAGCCCGGCCTTTGTGGTTGTGGCTTGCCGGATGTTGATTCCGACCTCGACGGGACACTGGACTGCACCGACGGCTGTCCGACTGACCCGGCCAAACTCGAACCCGGCCTTTGCGGCTGCGGAGTTATCGAAAACGTCATCGATACTGATGGCGACGGCGAACTAGACTGTCTCGACGGCTGCCCGGCGGACGCGGCCAAGGTCGCTCCCGGCGACTGCGGCTGTGGCAACCCAGACACCGACGCCGACGGCAACGGCATCTCCGACTGCCTGGACACCGTTGACCCGAACGCGGGCAACGGAGCCGGTGATGGTGGAGCCGGCGCAGGTGACGGTGGAGCGGGCGCTGGTGACGGAGCAGGTGGCGACGGCTCGGGCGACGGCAGCGACGGCGGTGACAGCAGCAGCTCGCTGCTAACGCTGGCGGACTGCCCCGTCAACCTGGTCCTACCCGCCACCTCGGCCGAAGGCATGGTTCTTGATTTCGTGCTGCCCGCCGTCGATGGCGGCCAGGGGGTGGTCGACGTCGTAGTCGATCCGCCGCTAGGCAGTGTCGTGCCTGTCGGAATGAGCGCCGTGACCATCACTGGAACCGACGAGGCGGGCGAAGAGGTCTCCTGCTCATTCGTGCTCACGGTTCTCGACCTCGACTCGCAGCAGACCACCGCCCCCGAGTGCGGTACCGGCGCTTGCGGCGTCGGCGGAGCGGCGATGATGCCCTTGATGCTGCTCAGTTGCGGCTGGCTCAAGTCCCGACGTCGTACCAAGCGCGATCGACGGAGCTAAACGGAAACTGCCAAGAGTACAACCAACCCCGGGGCGGCGAATCCGCGAAACGCGGATCGCCGTCCCGCCATCGGAGAACTGCGCAATGTGCGATAAACCGCTGATTCGTGACGACACCAGGCCGTCCGCCGACGGCGCGACAAGCCGTCGCCCGCAGAGACCGGAGTCCGGTCATGCCCGGAATGTCGACATTCTCATCCGAGCCGGTCCTCGGCAACCGGCGTAATGGCCAGGCGGCGGTTCCGACAAGGCTCACGTCGCACGTTCCAGCAATCGCGACCATGGATGAAAGTGAGGAAACGCCGAATGACATAGCCGTAATCGTGTGCGACTTTCTGGAAGAACACGTAACCGAAGTCTGAACGACGAGGAACACCAGTCGGTGTTCCCATCAAGTGTAGCTTCTATGCTCCAGGAGAGGGAGAGAAATGAGAATCAGAACAAACTCGAAAACCGGCCAGGCGACCCTGGCGGGACTGTGTATCATGTTTGCCGCCTCGGCCGCGAACGCCCAGTTGGCTGGATTCGGCCCGATAGATCCGGAAAATGGCTTCCCACAGTGGTACGAAGATTCCGAGGGACTCACACTGCAACTGTGTCTGAGTCCGGCGAACTTGTGCGAACTCGAAGTTCCCAGGCCCGACAAGTCGGTATCGTTTCCCGAGAACTTTCCGGCGGAGTTCTCCTACTGGTCCGCCAGTGCCGTGATAGAATCGGTAACCGGCGAGCGTGTACGGCTAGACATGGCTCTCGCCGCCGGATTCGCCGCCGGCAGCGTCCTACCGGGTGACCAAGCGGTATATTCCGAAATCCGCATCAGGGCAAACGGCCTGGTTCCGTTGGCCTCCTATCAAGCCGTTACCCCCTTCGGTACGTTCGACATGGTAGCCGACAGCATTGGAGAGTTTCGTCTCGAGCTAATCAGCGGCGGCGGCGCCGGGGACTTCACCTCCGCATTGGGCGGCCTGGTCACGACGTTCCTCGTTTGGAATCCGGCCGAGTCGCTGCCTCCCGAGGGATTCGTGGGCGATCCTACTGAACCCCATACCGTCATCGGCAGCCCCAGCGGAAATAACTTCTTTCGCGTCAACGGGCTGAGCGTCGGCGGAGAGGGTGTGGGCTCCGTGGAGACTGATCTGTTCGCGGTAAGCGGCAAACTTGCATACGTCTGCGATCCCCAGGCTCCCACGACCGACACTGACGAGGACGGCACGCCCGATTGTTCCGACGGCTGCCCCGAAGATCCCAACAAGATCGAACCCGGCGGCTGCGGCTGCGGCGTCGAGGACGAGGATTCCGATAATGACGGCGTCCCCGATTGCATCGACCTTTGCCCGAGAGACCGTGACAAGTTCGAGCCAGGCATCTGCGGCTGCGGAACCTCGGACGCCGACACCGACGGCGATGGCACAGTGGACTGCTTGGACAGTTGCCCGAGAGACGCCCTGAAGCTCGAACCCGGCGTCTGCGGGTGTGGAACAGTCGACAGTTCGATCGACAGCGATGGTGACGGCGTGCCCGACTGCACCGACGGCTGCCCCGAAGACGCCGGCAAGAGTGGCCCCGGCTCCTGCGGCTGTGGTCAACTGGACACTGACAGTGACGGCGACGGCATCCCCGACTGCCTGGAGGGTAGCGACGGCAGTGGTGGCTCCAGTGACGGGAGTACCGGCTCCAGCGACGGAAGTACTGGTTCCAGTGACGGGAGTACCGGCTCCAGTGACGGGAGCGCTGGCTCTAGCGACGGGAGCGACAACTCCGGTGAGGGAAGCGACGGCTCCAGTGATGGATCCAGCGACGGTTCTAGCGACGGATCCGAGGACGGCAGCGCTGACGACTCGCTGCTGACAATGACCAGTTGCCCCGAAGACCTGGTACTCCCGTCACTCACGTCCGCAGGCTTCCCTCTTGATTTCGAGCTGCCCGAGGTTGAAGGTGGCCTGGGTGTAATCGAGTTCGAGGTCGACCCACCACTCGGCACGGTCCTGCCGATCGGAACAACCCCCGTAACCATCACGGGAACCGACGAGGCCGGCGAGGAGGTCTCCTGCACGTTCGACGTGACCGTTCTCAGCCTGGATTCGCTGACGTCCATCCTGCCCGAGTGCGGGTCCGGCGCGTGCGGAGTCGGCGGAGCCGGGATGATGCCCTTGATGCTGTTGAGCTGCGGCTGGCTAAAACGCCGCAACAAGCGGCGCTAAGATCGTCCCCCAAATCAACCAACCGGCCGGCCGGAGTCACAGGCTCCCGGCCGGCCGGTTTGCTATTGTCTTGCCCCGCAAGAGTTTTGCCCCGTCGCAGTTTTGCCCCATCGCAGTTTTGCCCCGTCGCGTGCGACGGGACGAGCCGCCCCTACGCCATTGCGGAACGACGCAAGCAACCTAGTTTCGTCGCCCCGAAACGGCGCGACGGCGTGGATGAGGTCAACTCACCGAAGAAGAGGCGACAGCCGTTCCCGAAGCTCGCAAAGGAAGCCGCTGAGTCCCGTGAACTTCCCTCGCGCCTCCAGCAACTCGAGTTCCGGCTGAGTCCAGCAATCCTCTTCGCGATCCACGTCACCGGAGAGCAACACATCCAGGACGCGCTTGGCATCGAGCCTCGTGCCCCGGGACTTGGAAGTCAATCCCGCGGCGCCCGTGCGAGGATCGAAACCGAGTTCCTCGCGGAGAACTCGCAGCCTCTTGGTCTCGGCGGGACTCTTCGGCTCGAAGCCGGCTAATACCCAGCATTCCCGCTTGGGGTGCGCGATCCCGATGATGACCGCGAAGCCCCACGACCCGTCGTTCCTGGCTTGGTTCATGCCTGTGATGCGACGTTCATCGTTGTCGGTGTCTCGGATGAGCAGCACCGCACGCGGAGGGCACGATGCACCTTTCATCATCATCAGAACTTTGCGCGCAGCCTGGGCGTCATGATCTCCAGGCTCTCCGCGGAAGTGCCCGTGGGCTCTCACGTTCCTCTTGCTCGCCTCCGCCCGCATCCGGGACCACTTCGCGAATGGTTCAGACATCTCGATCCCCCGGTATCGCCGATAGGAGTCCACAACGTCCGGGGTGATCCAGTCGATCTCGTCGCAAGTGACTCTGTCGGTGATTCCGGCGGCCGTTCGCAGGTCGGCGGGGGCCTCGCAAACCACGGCAATGGAGACGGGCGGCTCGTCACTCATTGGCCTTGTCGCCCTGTGGCTTGATCCAATCTTCCCCGATCAAGCTCCAAAACTCGCCGGGAGCCATCTGGTCCTTCCACTTGTCGAAGTCCGGATGCTCGGTCATCGGCGCGCAGGAGACGCCGCTCTCGGGGTGGACCATGGTCAGGCGGATTTCCTCGGGCTTGAAATGGTCGAGCAGATACGGCGAATGAGTGGTGGCCACGATCTGCAAGTCCTCGTACATATCGAGCATCTTGCGAATTTGCCCGATGAACTCGCCCATGGCCTTCGGGTGAAGGCCCCGTTCGAGATTGTCGAGCAGCAGCAGACGCGGACCCGACGGAGACATCATGACCGTGAGCAGGCCGATGACCAGGAGCGTGCCTTCGCTCAGGCTGTGGGCGGGAATGTCGGGAGCGTCGTCGAAATCGGCGAGTAGCTCATTGCCCCAGTTTGAGACCTGGACTTCTCGGTAGGTATTCGTCTCTCCGATCGCCTCGTACTTCACATAGCGGACACTTCTTCGCGGGAGACGAATCCGTAGGAACCCTGGGATCACGGCTCTGACACTCTGTGCCATATCATGAAAAGCGTCAGGATTCGTGAGCGCAAGGTCCGCGAGAACTGAAGCAAGGCCATAGCCATCGTACTCAACGCGCGGTTTCGGATCGTCGGTATGGGAGGGCTCAGCGAGTCGCTCGGGATCTAGGCGGAGCAGCACGGCAGATTTGATGAGTTGTACCAGTCTCCTATCTTGTACGCCGGGGACATTCCGATCACCCCTACTGACGAGTGGCTCGCCCCTAAGAAAGCTCGTCCCCTTGGCTTTCCCCTCGACTGTATACGAATAACGATTAGCTTCCTGTCCTGACTGCTTTCCTGTCGCGCTGTCTTGGCTAATACTGATCGATACCGACCATTGTTCTTCATCCGCTAAGCCACCTACGCCCAGAACCAGGGGCTCTGTTGCCCCACGTGTTCTCGAAACCGCAGGATGGAGCCGGCCCACGAACAGGTTCCCAGGAGCGGTCGTGCTCAATCTCGAACACGCATGAAGCCCCTGGAGGGTGCTGGTCTTCCCTGAGGCATTTGGGCCTATTATGACGGTAAGGCGATCAAGATTGACCGTCGCCTCGCGGATAGCCTTGAAGTTCTGAAATGAGACGTGCTCGATCATCGCGTGCGCCAGGATAAGTGAATTATAGCGGCTCGGCAATGCCTAATCTGGTTGCCTGCGGCGTCGTTCGGGCGGTTTCTTGTGAGTCGGGAGGTTCGTCGGCGTCGGACGGCCGCGCGGGCTGAAGCCCGCGGCTCTTCGCTTCGGGGATGCCCGTTGGGCGATCCGAACGGCTGCGGGGGCTACGCCACCGCCGGCTGCTGCTCCTGCTCCTCGCCAAACCGCACACTAACCCGCTTCGAAACGCCGGCTTCCTGCATAGTCACGCCGTACATCACGTCGGCGATGGCCATGGTACGCTTCGAGTGCGTGATGACGATGAACTGCGACTCCTTCACGAACTCGCGGATGACGTGGTTGAAGCGAATGTTGTTGGCCTCGTCCAGGGCCGCGTCCACCTCGTCGAGCAATACGAAGGGCGCCGGACGGCTGCGCATTACCGCTAGCAGTAGGGCGATAGCCGTCATTGTCTTTTCACCACCACTGAGAAGACTGATGCTCTGAGGCTCCTTGCCGGGCGGCCGCGCCATGATCTCGATGCCGCATTCCAGAATATCGTTCGGATCGGTAAGGCTGACCTCCGCCTTGCCGCCGCCGAAGAGCTTCTTGAACAAAGCCGAGAAATGCCCCCGCACTGCCTCGAAGGTCTCCAGGAATCGCTGCTCCGACTCGTGGTTCAGCTTGACGATCAAGTCCCGCAACTGCTTCTCGCTCGAACGCAGATCCTCCATCTGCCCGACGAGGAACTTCAGCCGCTCCTCCAGGTCCGCCTGCTCGGTAATCGCATCGAGATTCACGTTACCCAATCGCTCGATCTTGCCGCGGAGCGCCTCGATTTCCTCCTCCACCGCCGGCCAATCGGCCTCCTCGTCCGGCTCGTAATCCTCGTACTGGGCCTCCAGATCGACCGACAGCTCGTCCGCGATCCGCGTCGTCAAATCCTCCCGCCGAACGCGAATCTCCTGCAGCTTCATCTCGCGCTCGTGCAGACAGGACTCAGTCTCCTCCAACACAGAACGCAAACGCCTGGCATCCGCCGCGTACTGATCGACGGCCGCTCGAAGATCGTCACGCTCCCCACGCAGAGTCGCCGACTGAGTCGTGAGCTCTCGATTCTCGGCGGAAAGCTCTTCGAGGGTGCGATGGGCCTCTTCTATCTGCTCCCGTGACTGGTCAATCCGCCGCTGGGCCTCGACAACGTCGTTCGACGCCTTGTCACGGTCCGTCTGAAGCTGAATACGCGCCGCCTGCAACTCCCGAATAGCCTCGGAAACGCTCGACCGACGCTGCGTCAGCTCGCCGACGCGCACTCGGGCCGAGGTCAGTCGCTCGCCGATCTCGCTGCGGCGAGCCGTCAGATCGTCTATCGCGGCTTGCAGTTCCTCGATGGCCCGCTCGCTTTCCGTGTTGCGTTGCTCCAGGTCAGTCAGATTCTGCCGGCCGGCGGTCTCCTTCTCCCGCGTCTCGGTCAGACGGGAGACGAGGATCGATACCTCCGAGGCGATCAGCGGCCGCTCCTCGCTCAACTGGTGGACGACCTCCTCCACCGACGACAGTTGGGACTGAGCCTCGACGCGTTCGGTGTTGGCCTCGTAGATGGCGGTTCGCAACGTTTGCTGCAAGTCCTCGAGATGGTCGACCTCGCTCTCGCTCTGCTTGACGGCATCCGCCAGGTCGACGATTCGCTGCTCGACCTCTTCCAACTCTCGGGCAAGTTCCCGCAATTCGCTGCGGCGACTGATGAGCCCCGTGTCCGAACCGAGCGAGCCAAGCCCCACGCGCCCGTCGGCCTCCCAGACGATGCCCTCCATGGTGACGAACCTGGCGACCGGATCGATCACCGAAAGCCGCTCGGCATGAGCCAACGACTCGACCACGAAAGTCCTGCCCAGCAGATACTTGGCGAGCTTGAGGCACTGGTGCGGATAATGAACCCAATCCAGGAGGCAGGCGATGTAGCCCTCGTGCCCCGATAGATCGGGCCCGCCCATGGTGGGCGAGACGCAATCAAGGCAAAAAGCCTGAATTCGGCCGCTCAGTTCGGCGAGAATCTCGCGATCCTCGAACAGTCGCGAGCGGCTGGCAACCACTAGAAATCGCTGATAGTCCCCCAATGCCGCCTCGACCATGCTGGCATGAGCGACATCGGCGTCGAATATCTCTCCCACCGCGCCGAGCACGTAGTCAAACGGCTGCGGCCCCTCGGGCGGAGAATCGACCGGAGCCGCCTGCTCGCCATCGTCACCCGATTGCTCACCGCCGACTACTGAGAGCTGGCCGCTGAAAGCTGACTGCTCAGGGCTCTCCTCCAGCTCCGAAACGCCAAGCACCGGCTGATCCTCGCAACCGGCGGCGAGTTTGGTGGCTTCGTCCCGTCGCTCGAGAATCTCCCGCGCACCGGCGAGCAGCCCCTCGTGCTTACGGTCCATCTCGTCGAGCAACTCGCGCCGGCTCTCCAGGCCGCTGCGATACTCCTTGGCGGCGGCGTGTTGATCAATCAGGGCGGAACGCCGCTCGGAAGCGTCCCCGGCGCGAGCGCGCGTTTCTTCCAGTTTGGACTTTTGATCGTTGATGAGCTGATCGATGTCCCGCACGCGATCGCGGAACTGCCCCTGACGGGCCACGCCCTCGGCCAACTCCGTCGCGATGGCCGCGTCGCGCTCGTCCAACTTCGACTTTTGCTCGGTCAGAGATTCGTGCTGCAGGTTCAGGCCCTGGATTTCGTTGTGCAAGTGACTCGTGCGGCGAACGAGATCCAGGATGCCGGCCTTCTCGTCTTCCAGGCGCGTCCGCGATTCGTTGAGCTCATGGGCGCAGGTGCGATCCTTCTCCTGCAACTCGGCCAACTCGTCCTGGACTTTCTCCAGGTCCGCCTCGATGACCGACGCCGCTTCCTGCTGCTCGCCCAACCTGGAATCGAGCGACCCCACCTGATCGTCGAAGCCAGCCAGACGCTCGCGAGAGCGATGCAGGAGGTCCGTCTGATCTCCCACTCGCCGCTCGGCCGCGGCCTTGCGCTCCTCTCGGGCCGATATCTGCGACTGCACGGTCAACATGCGGCTCTCGGTCTGGGAGACTTCCCCTTCCAAGTCGCCGATGCGGACATTCGCTTCGCTGGTTTTTGCCTCGTTGTTGGATATCTCAGTGCGGAAGCCGGTGGCCTCGTCGCTGAGCTTGGCGGTTTCCGTATCGAGCGCGTCCTGCGTCGTCCGCAGAACGTGGTACTCCGAAAGGGCGTAACGGCTGCGCAGCTCGCGCAGTCGCTGGGTATAGTCTTGGTAGTTCCGAGCCTTGCCGGCGGCGAGCTTGACGCTACGGAGCCGCTTCTCGACCTCCTCCACCACATCCTGCACGCGGAGCAGATTCTGATCCACCCGCTCCAGTCGACGCTGGGCCTCCTTCTTGCGGACCTTGTACTTGCTGATCCCGGCCGCCTCTTCAAATATGTGTCGCCGGTCGGCGGGATTCGCCTGCAGCAACACATCCACCCGCCCCTGCTCGATCAGGCTGTAGGCGCCGACACCGACCCCGGTATCGAGGAAGAGCTCGCGGATGTCCTTGAGTCGGCTGCCTTGCTTGTTCAGCAGGTATTCGCTCTCGCCGGACCGATACAGCCGCCGCGTCACCACGACTTCGGCCGCGTCAATCGGCAGGGCGCCGTCGGAATTGTCGAAGGTCAGGTCCACCTGGGACATGCCTGAGCTTTTTCGGGTGCCGGAGCCGTTGAAGATGACATCCATCATCTGTTTGCCGCGTAGGCTCTTGGCGGATTGCTCGCCGAGAACCCACTTGATGGCGTCCACGACGTTTGACTTCCCACATCCGTTTGGCCCGACAATGCATGTAATCCCTGCCCCGAACGTGAATTCCGTTCGGTCGGCGAAGCTCTTGAAGCCGTTGGCAGTGAGTTTCTTCAGGATCATAAATGGTGCAAGCCTCCATGCCGCAACGCTCTGGCGTTTCCGCGAATCCTTCGCGGTCTTCTTTCCCTTCGCTCGTCCGATCCGGCCCTCCCGGAGAACTTCCGTATACTATCGTCACCCCACCCCGGACGCCAGAGTTTTGCCGTGTCGCGTGCGACATGACGGCCTGTGTCTGCTTCTCCCCCTACCAAGAGACCCCCGAGGGCTTGCCAAACTAGCGATACCACCCGAGATTAGGCCCCAAGATGATCGACCCCGCTCCGACAATCAGCCCTGAGGCTCCTCTGCCCGCGGAACCCGACAAGCGCTGGCCGGCGTGGATGGCCTTTTTCACCGCCGGCCTCCTCCCGGCGAAGTTGGGCCGACGCACCCAGAACGTCTCGTTCGCCGGAGCCTATGTGGTCCATCTCGTCAGCGCGGTAGCCGCGGCGATAGCCATCATCGTCCTTGTTACCTGGGAATATCTCGGGGCCGATGCCGGCGTGTGGGATATTCTGCCAGGGATTCGGGAGGAGTTTGCGCTGCCGCAAGAGCCCGAGGCACGCAAGACGGCGCTGGCCAGCGCCATATTCGCAGTGGCCATCATCTTCGCCCTGGTCGAAAGCGGCTACCTCATCATCGCCCTTTTCCTGGCCCCCTGGGGCTGCGGCGATGAACGTACAAGAACCGCGATCGGCCGGGCGATTCGCCGAATGTGGCTTCACACCCCTCATGCCCTGCTGGTCATCCTCGTAACCGGCGTTGCCGCCGTGCAGTTCTACCACATCGGCCGGGAGTATCGCCGGCATCCCCCCTGGAAGAACATCCTGCCACCACCGCAACCGACCGGAGCACCGTCCGACTCGCCGGCCTGGGATAGCTACCACCGAGCATACGTGCAATACGTGGCAGCGGCCGCGGAGGCTCGATCGAATCCGCCGTTCTTGTTGAGACATACCGATCAACTAGCCGCTGTCGGCTTCCTGGCCGGTGGAGTCTGGTGGCTATGGGGAGCCTTGGCCGTCGTAGGGGCGTCATACCGAGCCTCAGACAGAGTCCGCCCGTCGCGGTGCCAAGAATGCGGCTACGACCTCTTCGGCATTCTGCCCGAAGGCCGCTGCCCGGAGTGCGGCGAATCGGCGGTCTACTCGCTCGGACCGAACGTCCGACCGGGAGCCGCGTGGGTGCGCCGCGCTGAGATCGGCCCCTTACGGGCATGGCTAACCACCGCGAAGAATGCCGTCTTGCAACCCAAACGCCTAGGCCGCCAACTCCGGCTCTCGCAACCCGGCGGAGACCACCGCCGATTCATCGCCTGGGCCCTGCCGGCGATCGCGCTCTTGGCGGGAGGTGGCCTACTTCTGGCCTACTACGCGGACGTGCGTCGCAATCCGTTCGTGCATCAGCCCGAGGTGGGCTTCGTGATGGCGCCGCTGGTGGCGTATTCCGCGGCAGTGCTGAGCATCTTGACGGCCCCCATCGTCGCCGGGTTGGTCGGTCTCGGTGATCGCCTGAGGACCAAGTCCAACCTGACCGCCGGGGCCATGCAGGCGGCTTGCTATCTAAGTGGATACGTCCTCATCTGGGTCGCGCTGACCTTCGGCGTGATCGCCGTGGTGCTAATGAAGAAAAATGCAATACGCGACTTCGCCGATTTGCTTGACGTAGACTGGGGCTTGATGACCACTATCGCCATCGCCGCCCCGCTGTTCATTGGGCTCGCCGGCTACATCCGGCTGGTTGCCCGAATAACCTCGGGCGTGCGTTACGCCTGATCTCGCGGTGTCGCACGCGACGCCGCTAAACTTGTGGTGTCGCGCGCAGCGCCACGAGTTTTGCGGTGTCGCGTGCGACACCACGAACGCGGCAAACGCCAACGTGGACGAAGAAGAAAAAACCCACAAAAAAACCGCCATGTGAAGCGAGGTTACCCGACGCTTCACATGGCGGCCTATGTTCGATACGAGGCTTCGCGCTCGGCGAGGACGAAAGACCCGGCCGCGCCGACACTCCAAGGCGCGCGGCGCCCCGAAGCGACTATCGTCGCCTCTTCTTCTTGGTCTTCTTGCGCGGGGGAGCCTTTGAGCTCTTGCGAGTAAGCACCTGGATGTCGATCATCCTCTTGAGCTTCTCGGCCTTCGTCCGCTTGACCTTGATCAGCTTGGAATCCTCCAGGCCCTTGATTGCCAGCAGAGTGGTCGTCTTGTCCACCCCACAGAAGTCCGCCATAGCCTGAGTGTTGGGTTCCGAAGCTGCGTTCGGTACCGAACTCAGGTAGGCGTAGAGGACTTTCTCGTTCCCCGTTAGATCCGGCAGTATTGCAACGTTTGCCGGAAGGCACCATTCAGTTACTTTCATCGGCCTATTCCCTGACTTGTTCAAAGCGGTGCTTTTTTCCCAGGCCTATATCGGCCGGCGGACAAGCACCTCCGCCACGCCAGCCAGGCCCCACTCATACTCCAAGCGACAAAGCGCATTATGCCCCGCTGTGGGGACGATGCAAGCTTTTTTTCGGCAAAATTCTTCACCGGTCTTTCCGCTTTTGAGATCATGGTGGATTCTAGCATGGAGATTCGCCTCCGCCGCTATCCACTGACAAGAACGGCGGTCTTACCAGGCAATTCGCCGGCCCCTTGGCGGATAGAGGGATTTCACTATCCTGCGGAAAACTCCCCCACCGCTCAGTCGCCCCGAGCTCTCGCACAAATCACAGGGGGGCCGTGTCCTCAGGACTTCGGCAATGACTCGCTAAGCAACATTGGCCAGGCCGATGACCGCTGTGATCCCTCGCCGCCGCCCGATCCGCCGCAAGCCCACCACGAGAAGAATCGCGAGGCGTTGCGTCCTATAATCCCGCGTCAAGCCGTCGGACCGCCCGCAAATGGCCAAAAAGCCCGATTTCAACCCCGGCCACCCAAATCACAGGCTCATCTTGAACCGCAACGCCGCCACCATCGCATGGGGATCGCCCTTGAGCCCTCCCGCATTCACGACGTATTGAAAGTCAGGGCTGATCGTCAACCACGGCGTGACGGCGATCGAATAGTACAGCTCGAAAACTGTCTCGCGATCAACGCGAGGTCGCACCCAGCGAAAACCATCAGAGAAGATTCCCTGCCCGACGCCGAAGGCCAGCGTGTCCTTTTCTCGCGTGGGAATCAAGCCGGTGTATTGAATCGCCGCCGCCCAGAAGTGCTCAATGCGATTGGCGTCCCCGTCGGCCCACCCGTAGCGCCCGGCGACGGAGATGCCCTGGTTGTCTTCCGACGTCTCGTTTTCCCGCCAGACCATCTGGTCGAAGCCGAAATAGGCTCCCCAATCACCGCTATCCCGACGAGCGGGCAGCCTTCCCCCGAAGTCGTTGAAAAACTGGGTTTTTGTCGTCGGATCAAACCACGCGCCGATGCGATAATGTCCGGATACTCCTCCTCGCTCGCCCGGAAGCTCTGGCTTGCAGCCAAGCTCGCCGTAATACCGGAACTCGTCTTCATCGTGAAACGCGGTGTTGAAGTTCGTTTGCCGGTCCCTCGCGTGGGCGTCGAAGGCCCCGGCGCTCAAGTATGCGTGGTCACTGAACCGCCACTGGACGAACAGCCCCAGCCCCTTGTTCGACGGAAGAGTCGCGTTTCGCACCAGCATCCGGTTGAGGAAGTACTTGTCCTCGTGCCCGATGATCTTGCTCCTGTCGAACAGATCCTTTGTCGGCTCCATCCGCCCGATTCGCAGCTCCAGCTTGTCGTCGAGGAGTTGCTGCTTGTAGTGCCACTTGTCCACGAAAATCGGCTGTTCGCCGCTGGCATCCTGATTGGTTTTGAAGAAGGCCCCGATCTTCTCCTGGTCGAAGTCGCTGGTGTCGCCACCCCAGGTGCCCTTGCCGCGAATCCAGAACTCTCCCCCTTTGATCAGGTCCAGTTTCTCCAGATCGAGATACAGATCGACTTCGTAGCTCCCTGCGGTGTCGAAGCCGTTCTTTGTCTCCCGGCCTCCGCGCATATTCACCATCGCATGGTTCATGAACTTGATCTTGAAGCGCACGCCCAGATCCTCTAGTGCCAGTCGATGGCCACCCCACTCGCCGGTCAGCCGATCAGTGGTGCGAAGATCGAAAGGCTCGAGCTCCGAACCCGATCCGGTGGTATTCCATCTCCGCGCATCTCCCCCCTCTTCGGCCGCTTGCCCTCGCGATTCGCCGACGACCGCGCAGATCGCACAGATCGCAAATAGACAAATGTTGAGACAAGAAGGCCGCCTCCTGGCGTCATGAATCCCGTGGAACATCTAATCCTCCTCAATGCCTCAGGTGTGTTGGCACGACCAGACGTTTGGTCAGGCCGCCGTTGATCACGATGCTGCTTTGCCTCGACGATCTCGCAATCCCGCGGCGACCGCCGATAATCCCGGCTTCACGCCGAGCCGTCAATCCCGACCCGGCTGAGGCGGCCTTCTCTATCGGACTGCGAATCCGCTGCCGCCAGGCCCCCGATTCACGACTTCCAGATAACGCGGCAGAGCCACCTACGCCCGCAACTGCCCGACAAGCGTAGGTCGGCCCCCGCCGCGCGGAGTCTGACCACATCAGGCAGCGATCCTGTACATTCCGTCCTGCGTTTCGCGTAGCCCGGGATCTCGACTGCCGCCGGCAAGTCTTGGAGCAACCTGGAGCCACCTGGTCACGGCTCCGCCCCAGATGGACGCGTGCGCTCATCTGCGGATTATGACACACACTGATTGCGCACTTGGAACTAGGGATTGCCTGGGGACAACAAGGCCGTGCCCGGTGATCTGGCCGATTCTCTCGCCTAAGCCTGGCAAGGCGGAGAATAGCTGACCTCGCATTGGAGGCGACTACAACGTTTGTAGTCTCGATAACCAGCCCAAGATGATCATCACGCACCGACCAGGCGGCCTGAGAAGCCACGATGGCCAATCTCAGCCCGATCGCCAGTCGACTGACACCACGGCTGCGAATAATTCCACGATTTCGCAAAAGTCCTGCGGAATTCTACGCGGCACAGTTGCGGCGCGTTGCATTCGAGCACGACGCGAACCCCGCAAGCGCATACCTGATCGCCCTTGAGCGCTGCCGGGAGAAGGTCAGCGCTATGTCGCCGCCCCTAGGCAATCACCTGGACGTTCAGGGGAAAAGTGGCTTATGCCACGATGCAAAAAAACACCCCTTGACACTGGCATGACGATTGCTCATACTACGATAGAGCCCACGAGCGGTGGGTGTGTCATGAGCGTTCGACCGCGATTCCTTCCTCTCTCCGGCCCGAACACCTCGTGGTTGAACTTGACATGCCTACCGCTCACCTTTTTTCACCCTCTTCACCGATTTGCCGGGGAACCGATCAAAGCAGGTAGGGTGCGTCCCGGACGCACCATTCTTCTGGGTCAGCAGGTAGTGCGTCCCGGACGCACCTTTTTCTCACTCGCCGGCGTGGCCGTCCACATCGCCGAAGTCGGGCGACTCGAGGGACTCGCCGGCGCACAGGCACATCCAATCCGCCGCATACTCCCCCCGGCGTCTCCACTTGGCCAGGCTCGAACGCGGCCACGCGTGCGGGCAACGCGACAAGCCATGCTTGACCGGATTGTAATGGATGTAATCCAGGTGCCGCCCGTAATCGTCATCGTCGCGGATGCAAAGAGAATGGTGCGTCCCGGACGCACCATTCTTCTTGGGTCAGCAGGCGGAGTCGCTCTACCCGAACCGGCCTCGCTTCCGCGCTTCGCCCGGTTCCAGGAGGTTGAGCTGATAGTGCCCGATGTAGCCCTTCTTCTGAAAACTCTCGAACAGTTCGCCGACCGTCGCGAAAACTTCCGTGGCCGTCTCGGTAATGAAAGGTGAGGGGTCCCGCTTTGGCCGCCATATCACATAGACTTCCTTCGTCCCCTCGAAGGCGTGCTGCAGCTCCCGCTCGACGCCGCTCGACAGCCCCGGCATCCCTCCGGGCAATTCAGGAATGTAGCTCACGATCATGTCCGACTGGTCGATCAGCTTGAAGTCCCTGGCATATATCTGCCCGTCGATGTCGTGGGCGACGCTGGTCAGTTCGGGGACGTCGAACACGACCTCCCGCCCGTTCACCTCGATCTTGATGACCTGCTCGCCCCTCTTGATCGCCTCCCCGGCCTCGATCAAAAGCCGCTTCTCGTCCAGGTCGCCAGGGTCGAAGCAGATGAAATGCTCCGCCAGCGAATTGCGAAAGCCGTCAATCTCCGCGAGCACATCGGGCATTTCCATCACATGCGTCATGGGGAAGCTGGGATATACCTTCTTCTTGTCCGGGGCGAACATCAGATTCACCAGCGACTCCGCCGTATCCCCCTCCAGCCCCCGGGCGAAGACATAGAAGCACCCGTGCCCGCGGGTGGCATCAGCCAGAATCTCGGTCGCCAGAATCTCCTCTTCCCGCCAGACCAGGATGTCCTTCAGCGTGTGCGGGACATCATGATCCCGCAAGAGACGCTCGTGAACCGCGTCGACGTTGTCGACCAGCGTGACATATAAGTCGGCATCCAACGCCCTCATGTGGTCGAAGTCGAGGGCCGCGAACAGCCCGTGCTTCCAGCGGAAAGTCGCGTGGGTGTTGATGATCAGGTTGTCGGCCTTCTCGGCCGTCGTCAGGACATCCTTGAACACGGCCCTCCGCAAAGTTGTAAGTCGCGAGCGCGGCAAGTCCAGAATGCGGCCTTGGACGACATCCGGCGCTTCGGCGTACATCATGTCCCCGATGTTGCAGAGCGTGACCGGATGCCCTCGCTCCTTCGCCAGTCGGCGGACTTTCTCCAGGAAGACTTTCTTGTCAACGCCCACCTGGCCGGTGACCACGACCCGACACCCGCGCCGATGTCGCCTCCCGAACAGGCCCGGAGTGCTACTTGTGCTCATCGCAGGATCTCCCTAACCCGCAGCATACCAGCTTCGAGCCGGCTCCGGTATCGCCCCGAAGAACTCGCGAAAGAGCCCCCGCGGAAGAGCCCCCGGCCTTGGCCAGGGGGTACACCCGCTAACAGCGCGTGTTCCCCCTGAGACTGCCCGCCCATTTCTCGCGCCGCTTACCATCCCTGTTCACAAAGCCCTCCAATCGCGGAGGACAAACTGGCACTCCAGCAAGAGCAGCCTCAAAGTAGATGTTCCTTGGCGGCCTCCACCGTACGCCTCTCATGCTCGAGTCGCCGCTTGATATCCAGCACATGCTCTCTCTTATCGCACCCCGGGCACCGGATGATCATCCCTTCCGGCTTCAGGCCACGCAAGATGTATCCACACTCGGAGCAACGCGGAGAGCCCTCCTCCCATCGCCTGAGGAAGGCCCGTTGCTTTTGCCTGCCAACGAGATAGTAAAATCCACCGAGCGGAACCAGTCCGATAGCGAAGTATTCGAAGAATACTCGTTCGATCGGCAAGCCAACCATGCTGAGGACCCGGCCACACGTCGAGAGCACGATGCCCATACCGAGAGTTCCACTCGCCATTACCAGGAGAAGAACCAGACACCCCGATCTCTCGACCATGAAACCCGGCACGTCCTTGGACAGACTGTAGTACCGGTCTTGGGTGTAAACGCAGAACCACCACCAGGGGACCGTCAATGCGGCGCCTGCACCGATCCAGATCAGGATTCCTGCAATTGGGCCCATACTTCCCGCCCGCCTTCAAGGGCACGCACTAACAAACTGAACGCTTGTCCTAGGGTGGTACGGGCGTCTCGCCCGTCGGGATGCGGGCAAGACGCCCGTGTCCCCCAGTCGCTGGGGGCCTTACGGGCGAGACGCCCATACCACCCATCTAGTGCATGCAATTCGTCCATGCGCGATCCTAACACGTGGTTCGACGGCGAATCATGTGCAAAACGCCGCCCGAACCAACTTGTTGAACTCCTCCACCAGCAGCCCCATGTCCACCCCCACGATCTCCCCATCCTTGACGACCATCCGCCCGTTCACCATCACCCGATCCGCCCGGCCGACATGGCAAAGCACCAAGGCTCCCACAGGATCCTGCTCCACCGCTCCGGCCAGGGCGACGTCGTCCCGCCGAAACATGGCGATGTCCGCCGCGCATCCCACCTCGATGTTCCCCAGCTCTCGCCGGTTCAGCACGCCCGCCCCGCCAAGGGTCGCCAGTCGAAACGCCTCGCCGGCAGACAAAGCCTCGACACCCCCTTGCACACGCTGCAACAACAACGCCTGCCGCGCCTCGCGCAGCAGATTCCCCCCGTCGTTGCTCGAGCTACCGTCAACCCCCAGCCCGACCATCGCCCCGGCTCGCAACAGCCGCTCCACGGGAGCCACGCCACTGCCCAGCCGCATGTTCGACGACGGGCAATGGGCCACCCCCGTCTGAGTGGCGGCCAAGCGGGCAATTTCCCCATCATCCAAATGCACACAATGAGCCAGGTAGACATCGGCCGCCAGCCACCCCCGCTCGTCCAGCCAGGCAATCGGCCTCATGCCGAACCGCTCCAGGCAGTACTTCTGCTCCTCCAGTGTCTCGGCCGCATGGGTGTGCAAGAGAGCCCCATGCTCGCGAGCCAGCACCGCGGTATCCCGCAGCAGCCCCGGGCTCACCGAAAACGGGGCACAAGGAGCCAGGTCGATTCTTCGCATGGACCCCACCCGGTCATCCTGGAACTGCTCCAGGACCCGCCGGCAATCATCGAGAATCGCCGCTTCGTCCTCGACGCAATCATCAGGTGGAAGCCCCCCCTTCGACGCCCCCACGCTCATGCTCCCCCGACAGGCGTGGATGCGTATGCCCATCCTCTCCGCCGCCTCGAGCACCGCCTCGATCGCCACATCGCCGCCGGCCGGGAACAGGTAATGATGGTCGCTCGTAGTCGTACAGCCGGAAAGCAGCAGCTCCGCGATACTGATCTCCGCCGCCGCCTTCACCGCCGCATAGTCGATCCGCCGCCACCGCGCGTACAAGCCCGTCAGCCACTCGAACAACGGCCTGTCCTGCACGGCCTTGAGCCCTCGGGTGAGCGACTGGAACAGGTGATGATGGGTATTTACCAGGCCTGGAACGACCAGATGCCCCGAAGCATCCAAGACTTCATCGACAGCGTCGTTCGGTGGTCTCGACTCCGTGGGGTCCCCGCGTCCCACCTCGACGATCATTCCATCCTCGATCAAAATGGAACAATCCTCGATCACCGCCGGCGAGAGAGCGCCCCCGCAGTCATCCCCTCGATGAGCAATCACCGTCCCATGTTCGATCCTGATTCTCATCCTGCGGTCCTCTCAATCGGACATCGAGGACTCTCCCGCGAAGGCGGGAGAACTCGACACCGGCAGCCTGCCCCGAACGAAAGACCGCGTGTCAATTGAATTCGATTTCTCGTTGAGAGATCCCTGCTCCCGGCGTGGTCGACGTGTATTGCTGCGGGAGTCCGCTCTCCTCAAGGCCAGAGTCACCCAAGAACGCGGAGAGCTCGCTGGCATTGCCGAAGGTATGGAAGCTCTGATGGACCGACCAATAGAGAAGAACGCTCTTGCAGGAATCCACCATATCGCGGACGTTCCTCAGCGTACCCCTGCTCTTGCCATCCCACAGCATGAAGCCATAGGCGGCATCGCGAGCCATCTCCTTGTCCTTGGTGGAGTAGTATTGGAAGTCCCGCCGCTTGCTCGTGCTGGTGACATTTACGGTGGGCCACGCCCCGATGTTATTCCGGCAGCTTGCATTCATGCAATACACCAGAACCTCTCCATATCCTCTGTCGGCCAGGTACTTCTGCACGGCCTTGTCCATGCCGTTGGCGTCGCCAATGAGAACCGTGTAGTTCTTCGCGATGATGTTGTCGAGCCGCTCGATGACCGCCAAGTTCAGGCGGCTCAGTTTTCGCGACCCGCCGATGAATACTTTCGTCATGATCGTCGCCTTGTACGCGTCAACGCGAGCACGCGGACGCTAGCCACCTTGCAATCGGTCAGCAACACCGCCGTCACTGCTTTCATTGTAACGCCTGAATCGTAAAGGTCATCCAGAAGTAAGACCTTACGCCCAACGAGCGGAAAGGAGCCTGCACCAAAAGCACCTTTCAGCACCTGAGTCCTCTTGTTGGGCTCATCGATGTCCTTCAACTGTGTCGTCGCCTTTATCTTTCGGATGCCATCGATCATTAGCTCCCATTGGAGACGCTCACTCACCCTCCTGGCGATCTCCAGGACAGGCTGGACTTCTCGGTTTGCCTTCGATGGAGGAACGGGGACTATCACATCACACGGTGGATTCCACTTCCGCACGAAGCTCACGACTACTTCGGAAATCTGATCGAGAACGGTGGAGTCCGAGTTGTACTTCAGTCCGTAGAGCAGTTCTCCCAACTCTGTTCGCTTCGTGTCGAAACGAGGACGTCCGCTGGCATCATGTCCGCGATAATCACTCGATATTATATGCCTGTCCAGAACATAGCCCCGGCACCAATTACCGGACAGTCTGCTTGGTCGAATGGGAATTCTCGCGCCTGAATCCACGCTGTTGATCCTCCACGTATAGTAGCTTTCGGAGCCATCTTACCCGCAGAGCGTACACGCCGACAAGCTCGGCCCTTCCCGGGCCCACTGAATCCCAAGACGACAAATGTCCCATAACGATCAAGCTCCGACCCATCATTCCATGCTTCGCTGTTTCAAGCCTGCGACATCGAGGGCGTGTTCGCGATCGGGAGCACAGGGTAGGGCCGCGTACCCCGCCGACCAAGGTCGGGGGCTCTTTGGCATCGCCAAGACAGCGCCGGGGGCTCGCTCCGTTGCCGCTTTGGTGGGGATGGGATAGACTATCATCATCATGAGCAGCACTATCTCCGCCAAACTTGACGCCTCAGGAATGCGGATGGCCATCGTCGTCAGCCGCTTCAACGAATTCATCACCTCCCGGCTGCTGGCCGGCGCCCGGGATGCCCTGGTCCGTCACAATTGCGCGGAGAAGGACATCCAGGGAATCTGGGTTCCCGGCTCGTGGGAGTTGCCGCTTACCGCTGCCGCCCTGGCCCGCTCCGGAAAATATGACGCCGTTATCTGTCTTGGGTGTGTCATCCGCGGACAGACGACGCACCACGTTCACGTCGCCGGCGAAGCCACCAAGGGCCTGGCCCAGGTCTCCCTCGATACCGGCATCCCCATCGGCTTCGGCCTCCTGACGACTGACAACACGGAACAGGCCGTCGAAAGGGCCGGGAACAAGTCCGGCAACAAGGGCGCCGATGCCGCCCTCAGCGCCGTGGAGATGGTCAACCTCCTTCGCCAGATCAGCCCCAAGACCAAGCCGTAGGCCGCCGCCATCCGCATTACCCGCACCCGCACGCTTGCCATCCCTCGCGCCCAAGGCTACAAGATGATGTCATGCGATCAGGGCCGTAGCTCGGACGCCGCCGACCAGTGGGACCCTCGGCCGGTCTCCAATCGCATGAGAACGACCGTAAGGCCCTGTTGTTGAAGTATTAACTTCTCGACGTTTCGATTTTCTACTTTCTATGCCGAACCGCCACAAAGCACGAATCCTGGCCATGCAGGCCCTGTGTCAACTAGAAGTGCTCGACGATCATTTCGCCGAGCAGATCGACGATTTCCTCGCCGACGAGACCGACGACCAGGACCAGCGCGACCGCGCTCGGACCTTGATCAAGAAAGCCTGGCAGCATCGCGAGGAGATCGACACTTGCATCCGCGATGTCGCCGAGCATTGGGATCTCGACCGCATGGCCGCCGTGGACCGCAACGCCATCCGCATCGCCGCCCACGAATTGCTCCACCGGTCGGACATCCCCCCCCGTGTGGCCATCAACGAGGCCGTCGAGATCGGCAAGGCCTTCGGCACGGCCGACTCCCCGTCCTTCATAAACGGAATCCTGGACGCCATCCTGAAGAAGGCGACGAGTGCCGAGCAGCAAGAACCGACATCAGAGGAGCCAAAGCCGAAGTGCGAAACCGACGCATCCACAGAAGCCGCTCCCTGACCGGCTTCAGCCGGTCGGTGTTTGCCTCCGGCTTCTGGCCGGTGGTGGCTGGCCGACAATACTCTGAGATGAGCCGGCTTCAGCCGGGCTTGTCGCAACCGCGAGTCCAGCAAGCCCGGCTGAAGCCGGCTGGGGCGAATCATGGGCTCGCCAACCACCCACTGAAGTGGGTGGCAAACACTGGTCGGCTGAAGCCGACCCCCATCCACTGGTCCCGCCCTCCACGGAGTTCGCGAATGACCAATACGGCGGGAGTGCTCAGGGGCCCGGAAGCACGGCCGACACGGCCGTGGCACACAGCACTCTCGCCCCCAAGCAACTTGCGGCTTGGCATTGTAGCATTTTGACGTTTTGACTTTTTGATGTTTTGACTTTTCCTGGGCTTTTTGGCGTTTTGACTTTTCCACGCCGCCTCGAGGGCTGAGATGGGACTCTTCGACCGACTGAAATCCGCTCTTGGCAAGACCCGTGACAAGGTCGTCAGCAGCTTTCGATCCGTCCTGCCCTTCGGCCGCAAGATCGACGACGCGCTTTTGGATGACGTCCACGACACCATGATCCAGGACGACTTCGGCCCAGCGACGGCCGCCAAGCTGGTCGATGCCGTCCGCCAGGCCTGGAAGAACGGCGAAATCTCCGAGTCACAGGAGATCATCGACTTTCTCAAGAAGCACATCATCGGCAAGTGGCCGCCTTCCCATCGCGAGTTGGCCAGAGCCGAGAGCGGCCCGACCGTCATCCTCGTCGCCGGCATAAACGGCTCCGGCAAGACCACCAGCATCGCCAAGCTCGCCAAGCACTTGAAGGAAAAAGGCAACAAGGTAATCCTCGCCGCCTGCGACACCTATCGGGCCGCGGCCGTGCTCCAGCTTACCGAGTGGTCGAAGCGTTGCGGCGTGGACATCGTCAAGCACGATCAGGACGCCGACCCCGGCGCCGTCGCCTACGACGCCTGCGAGGCGGCCATCGCCCGCAAGGCCGACATCCTCCTGGTGGACACCGCCGGCCGCCTGCACACCCAGGACAACCTCATGCGCGAGCTGAACAAGATCCAGCGCGTGGTAACAAAGAAGATCCCCGCCGCCCCGCACGAGGTGCTCTTGGTGTTGGATGCAACAATCGGGCAAAACGCCATAGCCCAGGCCCGCAGCTTCAGCGACCACGTAACCGTCAGCGGCATAATCCTGGCCAAGCTCGACGGCAGCGCCAAGGGCGGCATAGTGATCGGCATCCGCGACCAGCTAGACGTCCCGGTAAAGTTCGTCGGCCTGGGAGAAGGCATCGACGACATCGAGCCGTTCGAGCCGGAGACTTTCGTGGAGGCCCTCTTCGCCGAGTAGCCCGCGGCTAGTTGATCGCAGTGGTTCCGGCAGATGAAACCCAGGCTACGACACCGCCGAGGACGTGCAGCACGGACAGTGAGCGAAAGCGAGCCACCGGGCTTGTCCCGGTGGGCGTCCGGGTGTTTCAGCCGGCGACCCATCGGCGGGGATAAACCCCACGCTCGCATACATCGGGCGTTAATCAGATGACCGCTAAGCCACTTGCAATCGTGCTCCTCAGCGGCGGGCTGGATTCGGCTACTACGCTGGCCTTGGCCAAGAGTCAGGGGGTCGATGTTTGTGCGCTTTCGATTCGATATGGTCAGCGGCACGGGCGCGAGATCGAGGCGGCTCGGGAGGTGGGCCGGGCTGGCGGGGTGCGGCGGCATGTTGTTGTCGATATCGACCTGTCTGAGATCGCCCCTTCGGCCCTTACCGCCGACATCGAGGTTCCTAAGAATCGTCCGCTCGACAAGGTCGGCGATGGCATTCCTGTTACATACGTTCCCGCCAGGAACACGATTTTCCTGTCGCTGGCCTTGGCCTGGGCCGAGGTGCTCGGGGCGGGGAGCATCTTTATCGGGGTGAATGCCGTCGATTACAGCGGCTACCCCGATTGCCGGGCCGAGTACATCGCGGCCTATGAGAAGATGGCCGCCCTGGCGACCAAGAGCGGCGTCGAGGGGGCCGGGGCGGTGAAGATAGTCACGCCGCTCATCGATCTGTCGAAAGGGCAAATCATCCAAACCGGCTTGCGGCTCGGGGTGGACTACTCGCTCACCCGGACCTGTTACGACCCGGACGATGGCGGCCTCTCGTGCGGGGCCTGCGACGCCTGCCTGCTGCGGCTGGCCGGTTTCGCCGAATGCGGAGCGGTTGATCCGATCCCCTATCAGGATGGGGAGGCCTCGGCATGAGCTACGCCGTCAAGGACATCTTCTACACTCTTCAAGGCGAAGGGGCCCGCGCTGGCCAGGCCGCCGTCTTCTGCCGCTTTTCGGGATGCAATCTCTGGTCGGGTCGCGAGGAGGATCGCGCAGACGCAATCTGCAACTTCTGCGATACCGACTTTGTCGGCACTAGCGGCCGCGGCGGTGGGCGGTTCGCCACGGCTGAAGAACTTGCCGAGGCGGTTGCCGCGAGCCGGCCGAAGGTCCGATCCCCCGGGGCCCGTCCGTTCGTGGTCTGCACCGGCGGTGAACCGCTCCTACAATTGGACGAGCCGTTGACTCGGGCCCTGCACGGCAAGAGCTTCGAAATCGCCGTCGAGACCAACGGAACTCAGGTCCTCCCGCCGGGAGTCGACTGGATCTGTGTAAGCCCCAAGGCCAATACCGACTTGGTGCTCCGCGCCGGGAATGAGTTGAAGCTGGTCTATCCCCAGCCGGACTTGTCCCCGCGATCATTCGAGAATCTGGACTTCGATCAGTTCTTCCTTCAGCCGATGGACGGGAAGGACCAGGAACGCAACACGGCGTTGGCCGTCGAGTATTGTTTGAAACACCCACAATGGAAACTGAGTTTGCAGTTGCACAAGTTGCTGCGAATCCCTTAAGGAACGCCGACGTGGAGATATTCAGGAAATTCACCTTCGAAGCGGCCCACCGCCTGCCGAACGTGCCCGACGGGCACAAATGCAGGCGCCCGCACGGCCATTCATTCACCGTGACAATTCACATTACCGGCGACGTGGACAAACACACCGGCTGGGTCACGGATTTCGCCGACATCAAAGCGGCATTCGAACCGATCCTCGGCCGGCTCGACCACCACTGCCTGAACGACATCGAGGGCCTGGAGAATCCAACCAGCGAACGACTGGCCATCTGGATTTGGAGAAGCCTAAAGCCGGTGCTCCCCAACCTCGAGCAGGTCGTAGTCCAGGAGACGCCCAACTGCGGATGCGTTTATCGGGGAGAGGACGAAGACTAGGCTTGTGGGACCGTCGCCGCTCGCCAAACGAGCATCGAGACTCCCAGAAGCCCACGGATTGCTATCCGTGGGCTTGCGCGCGCTTGATTGCATGGTCGACCAGCAATAACATGATGAAAGTCGGGCGACAAGTCCCCGGCGGCGGGAGCCCGGCATGAGCGACACAGGCCCGACACTCGAAACCTTCCCCAACCCACACCCCGGGCGAGACTACCTCATCGACCACTATGCGAGCGAGTTCACCTCGCTCTGCCCCATCACCGGTCAGCCGGACTTCGGCAAGCTTCGAGTCCAATATGTGCCCGCGGACAAGTGCGTGGAACTCAGAAGCCTGAAGCTATATCTGCATGGCTTTCGATCCACGGGCGCATTCTATGAGGATGTCACCAACCGCATCCTCGACGATCTCGTAGCCAGCATGGAGCCGAAGTGGCTCCGTGTGAGCACCACCTGGAACGTGCGCGGTGGAATCCGCAGCGTGATAACCGCTGAACATGGAAAACGTCCGCCCGACCTTGGCCGCTGACGATCACCAATCGGGCACGCAACATGGTTGCTTTAGGCCCTCTTTTGCGCCAAGATATGGGGCAAGGAGAACACGGATGAAATCACTAGTGGTCTGCTGCCTGCTTGTGCTTTGCCCTTCGGCCGGCTGCGCGAAGCCGTATCCGGCGGAGAAGTCCACGCCGGCTCGAGACATTCTTCCGCTCTTGAATGAGGTTCCGGTCTACAGAATAACCGTGACCAGAGTCTTGGATGGAAACTCCGCCAAGACTGCGGGCACCGCGGTTTCTCTCGGGAATAACCGACTGATCACCTGTCGGCACATAGTTCCGCCCGGCACCGAGAGTTTGCACTTGGGGGGCAAGCCGACGGCGATCACGATCGTGGCCACTGGGAAGGACGATTCAGAACCCGAGGATTGGACGGTCTTCGACGTGCCTCCGCTCGACCCGCCCCTGAGAGCCTGTAGATCAGTGAGAATCGGCTATCGTCCACGACCCGGGCAGGAAGTCTTCCTGCTAGGCTTTCCCGGCAAGCGAGAATTTACTCGTCGCGCTTCGGAAGAGATGTTCTCGCCCGGGATTAGCCTGTTGCAGACACACGTCCTTGACCGGCGGTGGTTCGAGCCAACTACCCCCAAGGGTACGCTCAGCGTTTGGAAGGCCGGCCGCCCCTCATATCGAGGTCTCTCCGGGGGGGCGGCGGTGGTGTTCGATCGTGAAAGCAACCACCTCGTGCTTGTGGGAGTGTACAGGGGATCGTGGCGGCTGGTGCTGCCCATCACAACGCGGAAGGGCGGGCAAACGGTCGTCCTGTTGCCGGAAGGCGCGGGCATCCGTGATGCCGCGCCGGACGGAAATTCCATAGACGGAGAACGCCCGATCACCCTTTACTTTAGCGACGTGGCAAGCACGACGGGAACACGCCCGCCAACGGGAGATGCCGCCATAGGACGGATGTTCCTCGAGGGCGAGGTGGCTGCGAGGCTTGTCGACTTCGACGACGACGGTCGCTGGGACTATTGCCGGAATCCCGATTCAGACGCCTGGAGCAAGATCACATGGACAGGCCGCGGCTTGGTCGATGGAATCGTGCAGGCCGAGATTACTCTTGCTGAACAGGAAACGACCCAGTTCATTGACCTCGATGGTGACGGTCGCTCTGACGCCTGGCAGATTCCCGAAACGGGCGCCTGGGGTATGATCCAGGGGGGACGTCTCACCTGGGGCCCGAACGGAGATGGCCAAGGCCGGGTTATGGGCCACGTGACTCTCGACGATGAGACAGCGATTCAATTCGTTGATCGAAGCGGCGACGGGCACTGGGATACTTGTCGGAATTCCGAGACCGGAGCCTGGGGCAAGATCGTCCTTGACGGGGAAGAGCCGCAACAACATCCAGTGACGCCTTGACGAGTCAAGTCGGGGCGGGCGTTCCATTCTTTCCGAAGGGAAGGGGGGCCGCGTAGGGTGCCTGTGCGGACGTGATCCCCCACCCTTCGCTGCTGCGGCGGATGGGGCATCCGCGCTATCGGCTGCCCGGGGACCAGGGTGAATCGGGGGTATTCTCGTTCGGCTCGTCCTCACTTGGTTCGTCGTCGTCGTCGGTGTCGCTATGTTTCCAGGAGTCGCCCTCCTCCAGCTCGTCGATCTCCTGCTCCATGTGACGGAACATTTTTTCCTGGAGCGGCTGCAGGCGGCGGTAGATTTCCAGCGTTGCCTCGTAGGCCTTTACCATGCGATCGACCTTTTGGGTGAGCTCGGCCGAGCGGAGGATTTGCCACTTTTCGAGGCACTCCGGCTCCTTGATATTGGCGAAGGGGTCGCAGCCAAAGGCCAACTGACCATCGGGCCCGCGCTTGAAATGCTCACAATCCTTGCACTGAATCATCCTGACACCCGCTCCGTCGTCCCAGCTGTCCCGCCCCCGGGGACCGCGGCAAGTCCCGAACGTCGCCACGGGCCATTGTGATCTCGTTGGCTACCACAGTGCATATGTGCCATCCCGCAGTCTGCGAGCGAATCGCTCGGCGTCGGCCTGATACCACAGCCTGAAGTCTTCCACCTTTTCGCCGAGCCGCGCCTGCCTGCGTCGCTTGGCCTGCGACAGATCCTCACCCAACGTTCGCACCCTCTCCCATTTCCGGTCTATCACGCGGCGAGAGTGCGGAGTGGAGCATCCGGTGGAAAAGACGACTGTGATCGCAAGGAACAGTCCCGCGAATACCAATCTGCGCAAAACCACGATTCGATCCTCCGCAACGCGTCGGTAGCCGGCTACTCTGTTCATTGTCCGAGTCACGCTTGAGCGCCGGCCTTCTTCTTGCTGGCGGCCGGCTTAGTCTTGGCGGCCGGCGCGGGCTTGGCGACGCTTTCCGCCGGTTTGGAGGCGGCCTTCCCGTTGCCCTTGCTCGCGCCCTTGCTCGCGTCCTTGCTCGCGTCCTTGTCGTCGGACTCGGGCTTCTTATCGCCGAAGCCGCTGAGATCGAGGATCTTTTTCCGTATTTCCGTGAAGAGATCCTGGTTGTCGCGTAGGAAGGTCTTGGCGTTTTCCCGACCCTGGCCCAACTGCACCGAGCCATAGCGGTACCAGGCGCCCTGCTTCTCGACCAGCTTGTGCTCCAGGCCCAGGTCGATCAGGTCGCCCTCGCGACTGATGCCGCTGTCGAACATGATGTCGAAGCAGGCAGTGCGGAAGGGCGGGGCTACTTTGTTCTTTACGACTTTGGCCTTGACCTGGTTTCCGGTGACGCGGTCGCCCTCCTTGATCGAGGCTATCCGCCGCACGTCGATGCGAATCGAGCTGTAGAACTTCAGGGCCCGACCGCCGGGGGTGGTCTCGGGATTGCCGAACATGACCCCGATCTTCATGCGAATCTGGTTGATGAAGACGAGGACGACCTTGGTCTTGGCGATTGTGGCCGTGAGCTTTCGCAACGCCTGGCTCATCAGTCGGGCCTGAAGCCCGACGTGGGCCTGGCCCATTTCGCCTTCCAGCTCGGCCTTGGGCACCAAAGCGGCGACCGAGTCCACGACGATGACGTCAACGGCGTTGGAACGGATGAGCATCTCGGTAATTTCCAGCGCCTGCTCTCCGCAATCCGGCTGGCTGACCAGCAAGGTCTCGGGGTTCACGCCGTTGCGCTTCATCCATGCGGGATCCAGGGCATGCTCGGCATCGACGAAGGCGGCGACGCCGCCGGCACGCTGGGCCGAGGCGACGATGTTCAGGGCCAGGGTAGTCTTGCCGCTGGATTCGGGGCCGAAGATTTCGACGATGCGTCCGCGAGGAACACCGTAGCCGCCGAGGGCCAGATCCAACGACAGAGCGCCGGTGGTGAGCCCGTCCTCAGCCGCGCAGGAATTGCCATCCATCTGCATGATCGCGCCCTTGCCGAAAGCCCGCTCGATCTGCTGCAAGGCCCGATCCAATGCCTGCTTTCGCTTGTCGCCGCTGGTTTGTGCCATCTTTGGTTGCTCCTTGTGCCGATGCTCCGCCGCACTGTCCCTGGCGTCCCGACCACTCGGGCCACTAGTGGTGCATATCGGCCATCTTGCCATGAAAAGGCCCCTGCGGCAAGTACTTTTTTTAGGAAAAAGTTAGGATAGCCGCAGGGCTCCCAAATCGGCGTTTCAGGCTGCTCCAGGCCCTAATCGTTGCGATGCGTGGACGATCCTAGTGCATCGCCACGCCTCATTCCGCGGGTGGCCCGGGCGCTGCGTTCATGCGAAGGCCGACGTTTCTTCGGTCGCACCGGCTCGGGCGCCGATGCTCCCCGACCCCAATACTTGAGGTTGGCGGCACGCTCTTCGCATGTCTGGGTCGCCGACGTGATGCATCCGCCCACGACCAGTAGGGCGGGCCTCCGTGCCCGCGCGCCCTCCGCCGAGGTGGGCGACGCTACAACAACCCCAGCGACCTGGGAATGCCAGTGCCGTCGGAGTGCAGGGGGGCCGCGCTCTCCCAAACGCCGGGGATCGAGCCCTCGCAGATGGGACACTTGCCCGGCGACTTCATGAGGTTCTCCTCGACGTAGAAGCCGGTGCGCCGAATGATCAACTCGTCGCAGGTCGGGCAGTAGGTGTTCTCCCGATCGCCGACGCCGCCGTGGATGTTGCCGGGGTACACGAACTTCAGGCCCGCCGCCTTGCCGATGTCGTAGGCCCTGAGCAGGGTGGCCGCCGGCGTTCGCTGGGGGTCGCGCATCTTGTAATCCGGGTGAAACGCCGTCACGTGCCAGGGAATGTCGGTTGTCACGCCGGCGATGAACTTGGCGATTTCCGTCAGTTCCTCGTCGCCGTCGTTGAAGCCCGGCACGATCAGGGTGACGATCTCCACCCAGAAACCGCGCTCGATCAACATGTGTATCGTCGCCAGGATGTTGGGCAGAACTCCGCCGAGCTCGCGGTAGTGCTTGTCGTCGAAGCTCTTGAGGTCCACCTTGTACAGGTCCACGAAAGGCCGCAGGAAGTCCAACACTTCCGGCGTGCCGTTGCCGTTGGAGACGTAGCCGCAGGTCAGGCCCCGCTCCTTCGCCTCCTTGAAGACCTCGACGGCCCACTCACTGGTGATCAGCGGTTCGTTGTATGTGGAGACGACCACCGGGACTCGGTTCTCGACGGCCAGATCGGCGAGCTGCCGCGCCGTGCAAAACCTCGGCATGCTCGACGCCTGGTCGTCGCGCAGGGCCTGGGAGGTCACCCAGTTTTGGCAATACCCACAGTGAAAATCGCACCCGAGCATTCCGAAGGACAGGGCGTCTCGACCGGGGAAGGCGTGGTAGAAGGGTTTCTTCTCGATCGGATCGACCTGCAGCCCCGCGACGTAGCCGCCTGGCACACGAAGCTCGCCGCCTTCGTTATAGCGTACGCGACACACACCAACTCGCCCCGGCTTGATTACGCATCGGTGACCGCAGGCGAGGCAACGAATGCCTCTGTCCTCCTGTCGCACCAGATCGGGGTGGGCCGGCATGGTGTTGTCGGCCAGCAGGGTCTTTAGAGATACGGTCGCCGACATCTCGCACCGTCCAGTCGCTCGTTCCGTCCGCCTGGGGAAAAACTCTCCCGGCGGCGAGCCGGCCCATTATAGCATCAGATCGCGAAGGCTGGCTCATAGCCTGGGAGGCAAAAAGGGGTCGGGAGTCGTTTCTCACTCTGGCCGCAAGCGAGAAACGACTCCCGACCCCTTTTTGTGGCCTGCTTCTGAACAGAGCCGCGCCCGTAAGGAAGCGGTTAAGAGAAGGCCCCAGTGTGAGAGCGACGCGGACAACAGCGCAACGCTTCCCGACGAGTCCGGCATGACGGGAGACTTGAGAATGACGCGAATGACGCCACCACAGGGGGCGAATCCGCATCTTTGCTCTTCGATCGGACGGCCTGTTCGATTGGAGCGCTTTGCTCAACCGCTCCCTTACGGTCGCGGCTCTGTTCAGAAGCGGCTCCGGCGGAGCCACGATTTTGGGAGGAGGGCCTTTCTTGTGTCCAGCGCTGGTCAGACGCCTCTCGACGTCGTGGCGGAGGTGTTCACCTTGCGGACGCGAGAGCGGTTGGGGGGGGTGGGCCGAACGCCGGTTTGCTTTCGCTTCTTGGGGGCGGCCTTCAGCTCCGGCCGGGGGTGCCGCTGGAGTTGCGGCTTTTCGGGGCGGGGTTTCTCATCGAGGCCGCTGGCCAGGCGGGCTAGCTTGAGCAGCTTGGGGACGAAGTAGCTGTTCGGGGTGAGCCGGATGGCTCGATCGAGGAAGGGGTGGGCCTCGCCGGGGCCCACGGTGTAGAAGGTGATGTAGCCCAGGAGAGTGAGGGCGGCGGCATCATCCGGGCGTGCGGCCACGTGCGACTCCAGGGCTTCGAGGTGATTTGCGAAGTCGTCTTTGTCTCCGTATTCATCGCGGATGTCGTATTGCTTGTAGGCCAAGCTGGGAGACAGCTCGAAAGCGCGGGCTAGCATCGTGACCGCGTCGTCGTAGCGATGCAGGGCGAAGAGGCAATGTCCGGCGTGGAGCCTGGCGGCGGCGCTGGCCTGGTTTCTCTCCGCGGCCCCGATGAGCTTGATGGCCGCCCAGTCGTACTTGCCGTCGCGGAACATGATCAAGGCCTCGTCGAACATCTCGCGATATTGGTTGAGCAGGCGGCCGGCCCGAGCGGAGGCGATGTACCACAGGTATTCATGGTCGGCGTCGTAACGGCCCTGTCGGTAGGCGTCGCGGTAGCCGCCGTAGGGTCTGTAGTCATAGCCATAGCGGTTGTCGTAGCGGTAAGAGTTGTAGCCGCGACCGTCGTACCGGGGTTCGCCACCGCGACCGCGGTAGTAACGCGGCTGGGACCGGTACTGCCGGGACCGGCGATCCAGGCGGTAGCCGTCGCTGTAGTCGGGGTATGGCCTGACCCGTGGGCTCGCATACTCCGGGCTGTAGGGCGCGGGGTAGACATAGACGCCAGGAGCAAGCTGGTAGAGATCCCGTTCGGCGCTGGGGGCGATCTGAGTGGAGAGGACCTGCCGGCCGCTGTTGGTGGGCGGCGCGTACTTCTTCTTGACCGGTTGGTTCTTGTCGGAATCGCCCCGACGATCGGTGGTTGTCGCTTGGGCGAAGACGGTGGTGGTCAGCAGGCCGCACAAGACGGTCGACAACGCTGCGAAACGCGGTGGATTCATGACGTGGCCTCCGGGGATGGGGAAATGGCTATCCGACGCCAAGCTGATGATACCACATATGGCATCGTAGGTAGACACCTTCGCCCGGGGGTGGTTAGTCCCAATTTTCGGCCAAAAACGCGGTTGGAGGGGGTGGCGGCGCGCTCCCCTTCGCAGCGGTTTTCGGTTCTCATCCCGTTTCGGTGGTTGATTCCTTATCCTTGGCTCCCCTCCCTGAATAGGGTCATGCCAGAGCCGCGCCGTTTGGTTGGTTGGCGCCCTCTCGCGAAGCTCGCACTCCCCCCGCGGCGGGGAGATCACCATGAGCCCCGGGGGGGGCGGAAAGTGGATGCTTCGAATGGGCGATACAGGACTTGAACCTGTGACCCCCTCGGTGTAAACGAGGTGCTCTAGCCAACTGAGCTAATCGCCCGATTTCTAGCTCTCCTCCCAAAATCGTGGCTCCGCCGGAGCCGCTTCAGAACAGAGCCGCGTCTTCTGAACAGAGCCGCGTCTTCTGAACAGAGCCGCGACCGTGAGGGAGCGGTTGAGCAAAGCGCTCCGATCGAACAGAACGTCCAATCGAAGAGCAATGCTGTGGATTCGTCCCCTGTTGTGGCGTCACTCGCATCATTTTCAAGGCTCCCGTCATACAGAACTCGTCCGGAGGCGTTGCGCTGTTGTCCGCGTCGCTCTCGCGCGGGGGGCCTTCTCTTAACCGCTTCCTTACGGGCGCGGCTCTGTTCAGAAGCGGCTCTGTTCAGAAGCGGCTCTGTTCAGAAGCGGCTCTGATCGGATGGCGCGGCTCCGGCGGAGCCACGATTTTGGGAGGAGAGCCCGATTTCTTTGCTTGTCGATGCCGGCCAGCCGGCGTCGGCTGGGTTTGTTTCGTTCCGTCGCCGACCGCTGGGCGCCGGCGGTGCTTGGCCGAAACAGGATGATAAGGGACGGTTGGGGTGATTACAACTTGGACGCCGGGGGCGCGAGGGCAGGTTTGGAGTCGGGGCGTTCTGGCGGGATTGGGAGCACCCCGCCGACCAAGGTCGGGGGCTCTTTAGGGTCGGGGGCTCTTTCGCGTCGGGCTCTTGGCGCCGGCCCGCGGCCGTCTATCGGAGCGGGCCGCTGCCGCCGAGGCTCTCCTCGTTCATCAGGGTAAAGCGACGGGAGTTGAGAACCTGGACTGCCATCTCATGGTTGTCGGTGTGGATGGCCAGGGCGGCTCTGCCGGTCGGGCGAACCATTAGCGGATATGCGTAGTCGAGATTTACCTCGCCGGTCAGCAGGGCGGAGCAGATGGACATCAGGCCTAGCCCGTGCGGGATTTCGACGACGAGCAATTCCGTCGAGGTGTGGGGGAACTTCCTGGCGTCCAGGAGCTCAATCGCGGTGTCGGTGTCGTCGCAGATCAGTCGCACGATCGAGCAATCGATGGCGTGAACCATCGACATGCCGACGATATGGACCGACGAGCCTTCGAACGCCTTGAACAGTCGCAAGAGCGCCCCGACGCGATCCTCGAGGAATATCGAAAGCTGTCGCACGGATGGCGACTCGAACGACTCTGCTGTTTCGTATGGGTTGCTGGCCATGATTCTATTACTATCGGGCGGATTGTAGCTCGACAATAATGGACCCTCCGCGTATTTGCCAAACAATCCGAGAATCCCGTATCATTCTCGTTTCAGCTGTGGAGCTCAACGTGAAAAACTCGGACTTGGAGACATACCACTGGCCTGATGCCGCCGGTCGCTTCGGCCCTTACGGGGGGCAGTTCGTGCCGGAGACCCTGATGCTGGCGGTGCGGCAGCTTGCCGACGCATACAACCAGGCCAAGGTCGACACCGGCTTCTGGTCCGAGTTGGAGGGCTACCTCCGCGATTACGTCGGACGGCCGAGTCCGCTGTACTTCGCCTCTCGGCTGACGGATCGTCTTGGCGGGGCCAGGATCTACCTGAAAAGGGAGGATCTCAACCATACCGGGGCCCACAAGATCAACAACACCCTCGGCCAGGCAATGCTGGCTCGTCGGATGGGCAAGCGGCGGATCATCGCGGAGACCGGGGCCGGGCAGCATGGCGTCGCGACCGCCACGGCCGCCGCGGTCTTCGGGCTCAAGTGTACTGTCTATATGGGGGCGGAGGATGTCCGGCGACAGCGGCTGAACGCCTATCGGATGGAGCTTCTGGGGGCGAAGCTGGTTCCGGTCGAGGCCGGGCAGCGGACGCTCAAGGACGCGATCAATGCGGCCATGCGCGACTGGATTGCCAGCATTGAAACGACGCATTACGTGATCGGCTCGGTGATGGGGCCGCATCCCTTCCCGCTGATTGTGCGCGATCTGCAGAGCGTGATCGGCCGTGAGACTCGCCAGCAGGCGCTCGATGCGATCGGCCGCCTGCCAGATGCGGTTGTGGCCTGCGTCGGTGGGGGTAGCAATGCGGCGGGGATTTTCCACCCATTCCTGCGGGATGAGGGCGTGCGGCTGATCGGAGTCGAGGCCGCCGGGGAAGGGCTGGATAAGCGTCACAGCGCGACGATTTCCCGTGGCCGACCCGGCGTGCTGCATGGCATGCAGACGTTCGTGTTGCAGGACGACGACGGCCAGACCTCGCCGGTCCACTCCGTCTCCGCGGGGCTGGACTATCCCGGTGTCGGGCCGGAGCATGCCTTCTGGGCCGAGAGCGGTCGGGCGGAGTATGTCGCCGCTGACGATGAGGAAGCCCTCGCGGCGTTCGAGCTACTCAGCCGGGCCGAGGGCATCATCCCGGCTTTGGAATCGGCGCACGCCATAGCCCACGTGGTCAAGCTTGCCCCCGAGCTTGGCGCGGACAAGGTGGTGGTCGTCAATCTGTCGGGGCGAGGCGACAAGGACTGTGTCGAGGTCGCTCGATTGCGAGGCAAGAACATTGACCAGTGACAACCGTATCGATCGTGTGCTCACTGATCGCCCCGCCGGTCTTTGGCCGTTCCTTCCCGCCGGGTATCCGAACATCGAGACGACGGCGGCACTCTTGCGGTCTTTCGCCGACTTGCCGATTCGCGGCGTGGAGCTGGGCTTCCCATTCTCCGACCCCATCGCCGACGGCCCGGTGATCCAGCAGGCCTTCTGCGAGGCCCTCGCCGGTGGGGTTCGCGTTGACGATATTTTCAACATGGTAAACGACGTCCGCGGCCAGGTGGACTACCCGATTCTGGCGATGGTCTCGGCGTCGATCGTCTATCGCGTCGGCATCGAGTCGTTCGTCTCCAAGGCCGGCTCGGCCGGCTTCGACGGCCTGATCGTTCCCGACATCTCGCTGGAGGAGGCCCCGGGCTTGGCCGAACCGGCTCGCGCCGCGGGCCTCCACCTGTCGATGTTGATCGCCCCGACGACGCCGCCACAACGCGAGAAGCGCATAGCCGAGCTAGCGGGCGGTTTCCTGTATTACGTCTCCGTGCAGGGAACCACCGGCGAGCGCAAAGCATTGCCGTCCGACCTGCGGGCCCACGTAGACGAGCTCCGAACAGCGACCGGCCTGCCCGTCCTAGTCGGCTTCGGCATCAGCCAACCGGACCACGTCCGCGAGGTTTGCGGCTTCGCCGATGGGGCGATCGTAGGCAGCGCGATCGTGCGACGGATTACGGCGTCAGTGGAGAGGGGGCGTCCTGTGGAGGGCGTTGTCGAGGATGTCGGTGGGTTTGTGGCGGGGCTGGCGGCCGATACGTCGGTTTGATTCGTTCATTCTGACATCCCCGAGATCAAGTCCGCCAGCACCGGATCGGCGTTCACCCGCCGCATTTGGGTGAACTCGTATTGCCAGCTCATTCAGCAGTGCGGGCCTCCGTGCCTGCGGGGGCGTAGAAGATACTAGTTTTCCGTCAACCTTGAACATGCGGATTGGGGGCATCGGCGTCAGGGCCGGTGCGACCCCGAAACGCCCATTTGCCTACAGGATGCCTTGGCCCGCGGCAACGGATGCTCACTCTACTTGGATGGGCTGTGTGCGGCGGGCACGGAGGCCCGGGCTACTGGTTTGCTACCTGGGCGGATTCCGTCGCCCGGGCGTCGTCGGGCGACTATCATCCGCGTATCGGACGGAGGCGATGTGATGAAGAGTTCCGGGATAGCGGTTGTGGCGGGGCTTGCGGTTGTCGTGCTCGGCATTTCTCTGCTTCGCGTGATGAGTGGCGGGAGTTCGCCGCGCGAGCGCGGAGCTAGTCCACCACCCCGGCGAGTCAAGGGGGTCTTGAAGTTGGCGAATGACCATCAAGAGTTGTACTCGAAGAGTGGACACGACCTTACGCGGCTGACCGAGAAGGCGGTCGAGCGACTGGCTGCGGGGCTTAGCCCGGAGGAGCGAAATGTTCTGCTGGGCAGGGGCACCGAGCAGGCCTTCTGCGGAGGGTTGCTGGATAACAAGGAAGCCGGGACGTACCTGTGTCGGTTGTGCGGGTTGCCGCTGTTTGCCTCCGACGCGAAGTTCGATTCGGGGACCGGCTGGCCGAGTTTCTTTCAGCCGACCGATCCGGCCCACATCCGCAACGTACCTGAGAAAAGTGGCGGCCAGGTTTATGCCGAGATCCTCTGCATGCGGTGCCGCTCGCATCTGGGGCACGTCTTCCACGACGGCCCCCAGCCGACCGGCCTTCGCTACTGCTTGAACTCCGTGGCCTTGCGGTTCTTCGCCGATGGGGCGGAGCTTCCGGCGGAGGCCCGGCCGGTATCGTCGGAAAAGGCCTACTTCGCCGGCGGCTGCTTCTGGGGGATCGAGGACCGGTTTCAGCAAGTGCCTGGCGTCATCGATGCCGCGAGCGGGTACGCGGGAGGCGCGACGTCGAAGCCCACTTACGAACAAGTTTGCTCCGGCGCGACCGGCCACGCCGAGGCGGTGCGCGTTTCATACGATCCCAAGCGGGTAAGCTACCAGGAACTGCTGGAGTGGTTCTTCAAGTTCCACGATCCGACGCAGATGAATCGGCAGGGGCCGGACGTCGGATCGCAGTATCGCTCGGCGATCTTCGTCAGCGGCGAGACGCAAATGCAAATGGCAAAAGACCACATTGCCGGGTTGCAGGAATCCAGGCGATTCGGCGACCGCGAGATCGTGACGCTGGTCGGGCGGCTCGAGACGTTTCACGAGGCCGAGGAATATCACCAGGATTACCACGCCAAGCATGGCGGATCTTGCCCGCTTCCTTGACCGGCTGCCTGGGGCCCGATATCCGACGATTCCGCCCCCCCCGGGAATCTGCCCGGCCGGCAAGAATGGTTCGAGCTTGGATGTTGCCGAACCGGTCTGGGATTCCGCGGGGAGCATCGGCGCCCGAGCCGGTGCGACCCGATAATCCGCTCCACACCAAGTCTCCGGTGGGCGCGCGATTCGCACCGGCGAGACGCCGATGCTCCGCGGACAGGCCGCTTTTCCCATCCGGGATTCTGTGAAAGAACGCTCGGACGGAATTGGGATGTTGCCCGTTCAGCAAGCCAAAAGGTCACCCATGTGACAAGCCAAGAGGTCACCCATGCGAAGTGACTGATAGACCATCTCATCACCTGAAATTGCTAATTCGGACCAGTGTTTTGACCGATCCTCCAAGGGAACGGCTCAGTCTGGTCCGAGAATCGTCTTGGGGCGACGATCTCCCGCCAATCGCATGACGGCGCGAGATTCAGTGCTTCGATTGGGGGAATACTCAATGAACAATCAGCGATCCAAAAGGGGGAATCACATGGGTCTTCGTGGCAAGATAATGTTGCTCGTGTCCGTGAGCCTGCTAGTCGTTCTTGGAGCGGCCGCAACGGTCATTATCGATCGGACCAGCGAGATGCTCAGAGCCGAGACGGACAATTCGGCGAAAACTCTCGCTGAGACAATCGGTGATGCGGTACAGGTCTTCGGTGAAATCGGTGACATGGACGGCCTGGAGACGTATCTGCGGAACCTCGGAGCAAACCCCAATCTTGAGAATGTCCATGCCGTGCGAGCGCCGGCCGTGGCCGAGGAACACGACGAGCGGGAAGGGGCAGCGCCGAGGGACGACGCCGAACGACAAGTTCTCCGCAGCGCGAAACCATTCAAGCTCGTGGACGCCGATAACCACAGCATTCGCTATGTCATGCCCATGCTCGCGGGCGAGAGCTGCCTGTCTTGCCACTCGACGGCCAAAACCGGCGACGTGCTGGGAGCCGCCAGCGTGGTGGTCAGTACGGCTCGCGCCGACGCGGCGCGAACGCAGCTTTCTCGCGTCATCGCCGGCATCTTCATCTTGGCGATCCTCATCGTAGCCATACTGCTTCGCGTGTTCATTACTCGTAGCGTGATCCGGCCGGTGAAGCACATCGCCGACGGCCTCGACGAGGGGGCCAATCAGGTCAACGAAGCCGCGCGGCAGGTCTCCTCCTCCGCCCAACACCTGGCCCTCGGAACCAGCGACCAGGCGTCGTCTTTGCAGGAAACAAGCAGCGCCCTCGAACAGTTGGCGGCCATGACTCTGACAAACTCCGAACACGCCGTAAAGGCAAACGAGCATAGCGAACAGGCCAAAGCCGCCGCCGAGAAGGGCAACGCGACTGTGGAGCAGCTCAACGTGGCCATGTCCGCGATCAACGAGTCCTCGGGCAAGATCAGCAAGATCATCAAGGTAATCGAGGAAATTGCCTTCCAGACGAATCTCCTGGCCTTGAACGCGGCGGTCGAGGCGGCCCGCGCGGGCGAGCAGGGTAAGGGTTTCGCCGTCGTCGCGGACGAGGTGCGCAGCCTTGCTCAGCGTGTCTCCAAGGCGGCCGGAGAGACGAACGACCTGATCGAGGAGTCAGTGGCGAAGTCTCGGCAGGGCGCGGACGTCGCCCGAGAGGTCGGCGAGGCGCTCGGGAAGATCGTCAGCGACGTGACAAGCGCGTCTGATCTCGTCGCGGGAATCGCCACTGCCTCTAGAGAACAAGCCCAGGGCGTCGAGCAACTCAACGCCGCGGTCGGTCAGATCGACAAGGTAACGCAGCAAAACGCTGCGGGAGCCGAGCAGTCCGCCTCCGCCGCGGAACAGCTCTCGGCCCAATCACACGCCGTCAAGGCGATGGTAGCCGAGCTCGCGACGGTCGTCACCGGCTCGACGAATGGAAACAACACAACCAGCCAATCGACCGCGACCGCCGGAACTCCCATGCGGGCCACATCGAAGGCAGTATCCACAAACGCGCCTTCCAGCGGGCCGCCATGTTGAGAAACGAAGAATTGCCCGACGGACCGAAGGGACTCATGCCCCGCCTATCCTGAGAAGGGCGCTGCGTGCTGGAAAGTCACGGGCACGATGCGCGGCGGCAGCGAGCAGGGCAGCTACTTCCAGAAGATGGCCAAGTGCAAAGCCCGCAACGTATACGAACTACACAATGCGGATTCCCAAAAAACGATCGCGGGAGTGAACAGTCAGGCCTCGTTTCTTCGCCAAGTACCGAGGAGCCGACAGAATCCGTGACCGCGACAAGCCCTTGAGATGGCCCGGTAGGGTGCGTCCCGGACGCGCCGATTCGCCCAGTTTCGCGGTCCAGCCCCGATTCGGCCCAAGAGCACCGAGATCGGCGGACGGCGCAACCGGGCATCATTCCGTTGTCAGAAGCACGTTCACCGCCTTGACCACGGCCTTGACCCTGTCGCCCTCCTTGATGCCGAGTTCGGCCAGGGAGTCGAGAGTCATCACCGAGCATATCGTCGCATCGGCCGCTATCTCCACTTTGACCTGACACATGAGCGTGCCCCGCTTGATCTCCACGACCTGGCCCTGCAACTGGTTTCTAGCGCCGTACTTCATGGCTGATCTCCCTGCTGAAGTGTGTGATTGAAAAGCCCACTTTGTCGGCGAATCCTAACGAGGTCCGCCTGGCGAGGGAACACCGAGACTCCATCGCCTTCTCGGGGTCTTTCACCAACTACCGGCGTGGCCCTGCTCCGTCGCGGGAGGGGATGCGGTCTCGCGGAAGATGATTCCTGGCCGGAATGGACGCGGGAAGTGCCCCCTCACCGGCGATGGTGGTCTTCGTTCGCGGCGTGAGCCCGCCGTTGGCCGGGCGCGCGAGAAGGGCCACCCCGATTGACGGGGTGGCCCTTGCTTGTTTGCGTCAGTTTGTCGCGAAGCTGTGCTAGCGACGTCGGCGCAGCAGTCCCACGATACCCAGGCCCAAGAGGGCAAGAGTGCCTGGTTCGGGGATGACCGCAACGCCCAGGTGGCCGTTGGTGCCGGACTGGGCTTCCCAGTCCCACGCGCCCATGGCGAATACTCCGGCGCCGCCGAGTGAAGCGGCCGTGTCGTACACACCGGCCATATCAGGCGTGCCCTGACCGACGGCGGCCAGGTTGCCACCCAGTTCGCCGAATCCGCTCAGCCCGCCTTGCGATACCGCACCCGGGAAACCACTGGTCCAGCCCGTGGCGGGGATGGTCGTACCGGTCGTGGTGTCGATCTTGATCACCTCACCGCCGGTGTGATGGCCCCACAGGTTGCCATCGGTGTCATCGTAGGCAAGACCGTACAGCGACCAGGTGCTCGTGTTCGGGAAGGTGGTCAGGATGTTCCCGGACATGTCGGCCTCGACCAAGTCGGAGGCAAAGCTGGCGGACCAGAGGCTGCCGTTTCCACCGTCGCCCGTCGGGTCGAACGCCAGAGCTCTCCAGGTTCCGCCCGGGGCGTTCGTGCCATCGAACATGAGCGTCCCGTTGGAGCCGTCCGCATCGTGTCGAGCGACGCCGCCGCCCCAACCGAAGTAGACGGACTGGCCGTCGTACGCGCCGTCACGGTAGCCCCATGAATCCGCGTAGGCCCCGGCAATCTGATCGTACTGGCCGGTCATCGTGCCGCTCGCGTCGAAGGTGAATACCTGGTTCTCCCTTCCACCTGCCGTCGGGATCACCCTCGCCGAGCCATGGAACGCGAGCTGGGCAAACGCCGGCGTCGCCATGAGCATGACGAGCGCCACAATTGGGATTTTGCATTTCATTGCAATCCTCTCCTTTCTTCGTTTCGTTGAACGAATAGGCACGCACCCGCGACCGTCCGGCGCACGATACGCCTCCCGGTTTTGACAGTCCGGATGCCGTGTCACAGTGCAAAAGGCCGCGCGCTTACGCAAACGCGCAACGACTCTTGATCAGACGGATCCTCAATCTCTTACTATTGTCTCTCGCGGCGAAGATGCCGCTAACCCGAGTACCGCGACCCCACTCTCCGCAACTCTAACGGAACGGTGGAGTCCGGCACGAAACCCGATGACTTCAACATAGCTGATTGGAACGCCCGCGCCTAGACTTCGGGCGAGGGAAGTTAGGTTTTCTAGACCCCCTGTGAGTGGGCGGCAACGCGTTGCGGCGGATTTTGGAGAGCAAACATCCATCCAAGCCGGTCTGCAATGCCCCGCTTGCCCCGGTCTCGGCATGAATACGCCATCCATACGCCATCCTTTGCGACAGCAGGAGTGGGGTGGTACGCACCGCGCGTTCGTGCGATATCGCATGCTTTCTGTCAGAGAGGTTGGGCGGCCGCGCGACCCGCGCGACCGGGACGCACTCGGTGGTCGGGCGGCCGGGCGGGCTGAAGCCAGCGGCTCTTCGGTCTGAGAACAATCTGGCACTGTCATCTTGGCCGGCGGTCGTTGTACAATGCCGACATGCCCGTCGAAACGCACGAGATCAGATTGCGGACGCGGGGTAACGGCCAGGTGGTCGACCTCACGCCACAATTGAAAGACGTGTTGGAAGGCGCGGAGATCAGCGGCGGCACGGCGACGCTATTCGTCATCGGGTCGACGGCCGGCATAACGACCACCGAGTTCGAGCCGGGCCTGGTTACTCACGACCTGGCCCACTTCTTCGAAAAGATTGCCCCCGAAGGCGATTACTACAAGCACGAGGAAACCTGGCACGACGACAACGGCCACTCGCACGTCCGGGCTTCGATGTTGGGCCCGAGCCTGACGGTCCCGATCGTGGACCGCCGCCCGACACTCGGGCAATGGCAACAGGTCATCCTCATCGACTTCGACACGCGCCCGCGAGACCGCCACATAGTCGTGCAACTAATCGGCGAGTAGCTAACGAGGCCCAGGTCTACTAAGAGCCCCCGGCCTTGGCCGGCGGGGTACACGCGCGGACCAACCCGCCCCAGCACAAGGAGAACGCCCACGGTGTTCGACTCCGCCCCCGATTCTGACGCGAAGATCATGGAACGTCTGCGCCCTTTGCAACTGATCGTCGCCGCTTTGGCCCTCGGGGCTGTGATGTTCCTGGCCATCGTACTGGTCATGCCGGTGGAGGCGGAGGATCAACCGACGGGCGCGGACAAGTCGCCGATCATCACCTACGTCGCGCTGGCCCATGGACTGGCTTCAGCGATAGCCGCATCGTTGTTTTCCGCCCTACTAACGCGGTACGGCAGGGGTCGAGTCGTCGCGGAATCGGCCGCATCGAGCGCGTCGCCTTCGTTCGCCAAGACGTCCGTGCTCCGGCCGGACGTCTCGGACCACACGAGCGCCCTGTTGGGCATCTTCTTCACGAAAACGCTCATCGCGGCGGCCATCATGGAAGGCGCGGCCCTGTTTCTCGGCATCGCCTACATGCTCGAGCGTGAGACTCCCGCCGTGATTCTCGCCGCCGCCTTGCCGGTCGTGATGCTGGCGCGGATGCCGACGAAGGATCGGACGAAACAGTGGGTGGAGGAACAGGATCGTCGCCTGCGGGAGGAGCAGCTAGGCGGCTAGTGCATTGCCACGCTCAAACGTGGGGGTTTGGGGAGCATCGGCGCCCGAGCCGGTGCGACCTGGAAACGCCAACTTGCGAACGCGGGTAACATGGCTCCCCGACCAATGCAAGAGTGGGCATTCCTGGGTCGCACCGGCTATGGCGCCGATGCTCCCCAGCCCGCATGCTCAAGGTTGGCGGCACACTAGTCCCTGATCAAGCGTGATTTGTTCCAATTGGCGCAAGAAAAAGCTCGAAATGCCTGGATTTGCGGGTAAAACAGTGGTGTCGAACGACCAAACTCTCACCTGCAAGGAGGCATTTCGAGTGAGCGATAGAAAACACGAAAAGGATGTCAAACGCAAGCGAAAACTTCGGAATCGTCAGGCTCGCAGCAAATATCGGCTGCGCGACCGGAGGTGGACGCCGCAGGATCGACCGATGTTCACCGCCGGCAACATACAATACGAACTGGCCGATCGGGTTCGCGGGCTGGGGCCGGGCGGGATCGGAGCCATGCATCTTCTGGCAAAGCGAACCGGACTGGTCGAAGCGATTGACCGGCAAGTGCCTTTGCTGAAAATTCACCTGCCATACTACGAATCAGATCATGCTCTGAACATCGCCTACAACATACTCTCCGGCGGCACGTGTCTCGAGGACATCGAACTTCGGCGGAATGACGAAGTCTATCTGGACGCCTTGGGCGCCCAGCGGATACCAGACCCCACCACCGCCGGCGACTTCTGCCGCCGCTTCGACGAGCCGGACATCCAGGCATTAATGAACGTTGTAAATGACGTTCGCGTGGGAGTCTGGCAAGAACAACCGGACTCGTTCTTCGAGGAGGCGATCATCGACGCCGACGGCACTCTCGCCGACACGACCGGAGAATGCAAACAGGGCATGGACGTCAACTACAAAGGGCAGTGGGGATATCACCCGCTTCTCGTGTCGCTGGCCAACACCGGCGAGCCGCTCTATCTGTCCAACCGGAGCGGGAATCGGCCTTCGCACGAGGGCGCCGCGTGGTATCTCGATCGGGCGGGGGCATTGTGTGAGCGGGCCGGGTTCAAGAAAGTTCTCTATCGCGGCGACACGGACTTTACCCAGACCAAATACCTCGATGGCTGGGATGCGAAAGGCCGTCGATTTGTTTTCGGCGTCGCCGCCATGCCCAACTTGGTCGAAAAGGCCGAAAACATTCAGGAAAAGCAGTGGAAACGGCTGAATCGTCCGGCGAAGTACAAGGTCGAGACGGCGCCTCGCGAGCGACCGGACAACGTGAAGGAACGGATCGTCCGGGAGCGCGGCTTCACCGACATCCGTTTGCAATCGGAGGATGTTGCCGAGTTTTCCTATTGCCCCACCGCATGCCGAAAGATGTATCGGGTGGTCGTCGTCCGCAAGAACCTGTCGGTGGCCAAGGGTGAGCAGGTTCTGTTCGATGACATTCGCTACTTCTTCTACATCACCAATGATCAATCGGCGTCGGCCGCCGAGATCGTTTTCCTGGCCAATGGTCGATGCAATCAGGAAAATCTGATCGAGCAACTGAAGAACGGGGCTCAGGCCATGCGAATGCCGATGGACAATCTGCTGAGCAACTGGGCATACATGGTAATGGCTTCGTTGGCTTGGACATTGAAGGCGTGGTTCGCCTTGATCTTGCCGGAGACCGGTCGTTGGGGGGAGAAATACAAGTTGGAGAAGTCGACGATATTGCGGATGGAGTTCAAGAAGTTCTTGAATTGCTTCATGCTGATGCCATGTCAGATAGTTCGATGTGGTCGTCGCATCGTATATCGCCTGTTGTCATGGAATCCGTGGCAGCAGGTGTTTCTGCGTGGTGTCGATGCGTTGCGTGCAATGCCCGCATGTCGATACCCGATGCGATGTTGACCGCGGCAACATGATGTCGGGGTACGGACGCCCCGATTCGCGTTGGCCGCCAAACTAGAGAAAGCGAGGCTGCGATTGAACGACGACAATCTGACGAAGTCCCCAACCGACAATCCCGCCGGCCAGGGTGTTCCCCACCCGTATCCCGACTGGTCAGGGCACAGCCGGAACGGATTGAATCTACGCTTGTTTTGGGACTAGTGTCGAGTGAACATGTGGATCCCACTCGAACTGAAGGAAGCCTAAGCCTCGCCAAAGTGCTTCGTCGGACGGCGGCGCCAGCTATAGACAGGCATAGACTACGTCCGCCTCGCTGTCCACGGCCTCCAGGACGAACTCCGCGTCAGGCTTTTGGCGTCGGGCATTGTCGGCGGCTTCAGTGGCCGTATCCCCAACACCGATGACCTCCTTGCCGGAAACCGCGATCCACTTACCGCGGTATTTCTCGAAGATATCGAGGCCATGTTCAGTGAGCCAGTTGAAGTCCGTCATTTTCATCAAACACCGCAACTTGATTATACCACAGTCAAACCCCCCGTGCCTCCTTTTCTCCTCCCCCCTCCGCGTTCTCAGCGATCTCCGCGGTTAATAATCCGCCCGGGTCAATCCAACCGCTCCCCCGCCTGCTCCAACCGACGGCGATGGACATCGTAATGCTCGATGCCCACATCCTCGATCCACTCGCGGACCAGCGTCTCTCCGATCAGCAGCTCTTGCTTGACCGCTTTCACCGCGGCCAGGAACCGCTCTTCCCCCTCACGCAGCCGCGGCAGCAACATCACGAACGACATTCGGCGGTTCTGCTTGTAAGCCTCGGCGTTATGCCGCTCGATGTCATAGTCCTTTTTCTTCCCCCCGGCGGCCAGGATCGGAATCTGCTTCGCTCCCTCGTCGGCCCAATAGGCAAAATGCCCGACCAGGTCGCGCACGTTCCAATCGAGGCTGACCAGGCATCGCTCGGCCGTGCGGTCATCGAACCGCTCGAGGTTCGAACGCATCCGCAACATCCGGCTCTGAATCCGCTGCAACAGTGCATCGCGAACGTCCATCTTGGTTCCCTCTGTGTCTCGGCGTCCTTGCTCTTTCCGCAATCTTCGCCAGGCCTCGGCGTCGGCTTCTCGCGACCGGCGCAACATGAGAACAAAGGCGCATCCCCTCCAAGCCGCCACACGGAACACCCTTGCGATGTCTCAGCGGACTGATGATCCTGTGGGCGAGAAGCAGCCAGTGCTGGTTATTCTGAACGGGCAAAGGGGAATTTGGAAGCTCGACTCAACGGGCGAGAGGCCCGTACGACCCCTCCCGTACCACCCACCATCTAGAATCCATGATGTAGGCTCAGTGCGAAGGGACACTAACCGGCCAGCACCGCCTCAACCATCGCCGTGACTCTGGCCGGGTCCGGTTCATTCTCCCACAGGCCGTCGCGTTTCAGGTAGCTGCCGATAATCAGGCCGTCCGCGTGAGGGGCCAGGTTCGCGACGTTCTCCGGGGTGACGCCCGAACCGACGAAAACCGCCTGGTCCACGCTCTCGGCGACCTGGGCGACCTCCTTGGGGCTCGTCGGATCGCCGGTAGTTCGACCTGTCACGACGACGCCGTCAGCGCCGAAGAACACGGCCGCCTTGGCGGTTTCGCTGAGATCCACGTCAGCGGTCAGGACGTGCGAGGAGTGCTTTTTCTTTACGTCGGCGAGAACGGCCACATCTTCCGCGCCGATCATGCGGCGATATCTCAACAAGCCCCCGGCGTCGGCCTCCGCCATCAGGCCTTCATCCGCGACATGAGCGAAGACGAAACCCTCACAGCGGACGAACTGGCAGCCGGTGGCGTGGGCGACGGCGATGGCCTCCCGGTTCGCCCCAGCAAGGATTTGTACGCCCAAAGGAATGCTCACCGCCTCGCGCACGGCCGCACATACGGCGGTCATGGCCGCGACGACCTCCGGCCCGACGAGACGGTTCAGGAACGGCACATCGTGCATGTTCTCCAGGATAACCGCGTCCACACCGCCGCCGGCCAAAACTGCCGCCTCCTTGACGGCCGCCCGGGCGAGCTCGCCCACCGTTCTGGACGATCGCGGCGCGCCAGGCAGAGCCCCGACGTGAAGGGCGGCTATGACGGCCGGCCGCTCGAGCTTGGCAAGAAATGTCAATCCTCTGTCAACCATATTTCTACCCCTGTCTATCTGCGCAGGGGAAGCCTAACGCCCGCGACGCACAATGAAAACCCGCGTGGGAGCGGAGTCGATGACAAATCGCGGATTGGGGGCCGCGGATTGGCGATTGCGGATTGACGATTGGGTCGTACGGGCGTTCCTGCCGGCTGCGGCGCGCTCCCCTTCGGGTCGCGGCTAAACGAGGACTGCTCTTGCCGGGTCGGCAGTGCCGCCGATTGGGGATTATTACGCGCGGGGGGGGCGTGTCTGGTGTCGGCCGTGCTTCCGCCTAATGCCCGGCCCCGAGAGTGACCTTGGTCTTCTGGGTCTTGCCGTCGCGCAGGAACGTCACCGTTACGATGTCGCCCGCCTTGTGATTCTCCAGGGCGGTCATCAGATCGTTGAAGTCCGCAATCTGCCGGTTTTCGATGGCCTGGATCACGTCTCCCAGGACCGCATCGCCGCGTCCGGTCTGCGTGAGGCCCTCGAGCCCGGCGGCGTCCGCTCCGCTACCTTCACTTACGGCCCCGATGATCACACCTTTGAGTCGCAATCGTCTTGCCAGGTGGTCGGGCACGGGATTGATCCCCAAGCGGGGACGCACGACCGCTCCGTACTGAATCAACTGGGGCACGACCCGATTGACGATGTCCACCGGGACCGCGAAACCGATCCCGGCGCTGGCCCCCGATGGGCTGGTGATCTGGGTGTTGACTCCGATCAGTCTGCCGGCGCTGTCGAGGAGGGGACCGCCGGAGTTGCCGGGGTTGATGGCGGCGTCGGTCTGAATGACGCCCTCGATCGTTCGGTTGTTGAACGAGGGAATCGTCCGCCCCAGGGCGCTTACCACGCCGGTGGTCAGGGTATGGTCGAGGCCGAAGGGATTCCCGATGGCCAAGACGCTCTGTCCGACTCGCAGATCTCTGGATGTGCCCACGGCGATGGGCTCGAGCTTTCCGGCTGGAACGGTAATTTTCAACACCGCCAAATCCTTGGAAGGCTCGACCCCGACCAGCTTGGCCTCGACGGTCGTGTTGTCGGAGAGAGTCACGCGCACGGAGTTGGCGTTCTTGATCACATGGAAGTTGGTGACTATGTGCCCCTGGTCGTCCCAGACGAAACCGGAGCCGGCCCCCTGTGGAATCTCGAAGACATTCAGGCCGAACCTGCTGCGGCGGTGAGCGATACTGGTGATGTAGACCACCGACGGAGAGGCCTTCTCGAACAGGTCGATAGTTGTCTGTTCGCCGGTGGTCAGATCAGGGCGCGGGGTGATCATGCGCGGCTCGGCATCGGGGCGAATATCGAAGAAGCCCTGAATGCGATCGACCATCAGGAAGCCGACGGCAAGCCCTATGATCGCCCCGACCAAGAGAGGAGTCCGTCGGTTGCCCTTGGGCGTTGGTGTTGAAAGAGGTTGCTGGTGCATCTGGCTCACGTTCTTGCTCCTTGTCGCGGGCGCCGCCGCCGTCCGCACTGCCGGTCGATGGAGTTTCCGGTCCAGTCAGTTGAAACGTACTCGATGTCGCCGGCTATCGCGCCCGGGCCGGCGAGTCTGCCTCCGTGATAGGGCGCCGTCAACCTTGAACCCGCGGGATGGGGGGCATCGGCGCCCTTGCCGGTACGACCCCGAAACACCCACTTTCGCAATGTCCGGACGTCCATGATACCCCGCGGATTCAAGCTTGACTGGATACCAGTGTTGTTTCTCACGTTGTTCGCGTCTTGCCCGCAGGGGCGCAGCCGCCAGAGCGTGTGGCCTTACGGGCGAGACGCCCGTACCACCCAGATGAGCACCACCCAGATGAGTACCACCCAGATGAGTACCACCCAGAGCAGCGCCACCCAGACAAGCATCACCCAGACAAGAAGCAACTGGATGAACCATACCAATGGCGCGACGCGGACCAAGTCACACGAGACTGACCCGGTCGATCTTCTCGGACCTGTGGCGAGTCCCGCGCCCGCCACACCGATATTGTAGCACGAACCGCCCTTATTCCTTACAAGGCCAAATCGCGACCGGCACAAGCGGGTCGCGGCGAAGCTGAATCCTCGCGAGTGGTTGACCGATAAATGATAACGGGGCCGGCGATCGGCCCGCACTGTTGCTGAAAGGAGTCCAACGGTGTCCACAACACGAACGACAGCCACCGCAAGCCTGCTCGCCCTGGCGCTTCTCGGAGCCGCCTGCGAGATGACCGTCACCAGCAGCCTGCTTGACGGAAACACCGACGCGGCGCTGCAACAGCCCGACGGCATCGATCCGAGCAACCCCAACGTCGAGCGTTCTTCGATGTGGCTGGACTTCGAGGGCATCGACACCATCCGGATTGAACTCCCGACCGGCCGCGTGAGCGTCTCACAGGCGCTGGGCGACGTCGGAGGATCGCTGAAAATCACCGAATTCATCGTCGTCGAGGGAATAAGCCATGAAGTGCTCGGAGAATTGCACAACCGAACAAAAGTCACCGCGGAACGGTCATTCGTTGACCACGCAAGATTGGATATCGAAGCGTCCATCCCTGCGAGCCTTGCCGACACGGACGTCGTATTTGACCTGCGCCTGGTCGTACCGCACGGGGCCAGCGTCGAGGTGCTTCTGGCAAATGGACCAGTCGAAGTCACCGACATAACCGGCAACGTGGAAATCCGCACCGCCAACGGGGCCATCACCCTCGAGCACATCGACGGCAACGTCGTCGCCGAAACCAGCGAGCGATCAATCGAGGCCTCCGATATCTCCGGCAACGTCCAAGCAAGAACCACTGGCGCCGACATCACCCTGCGGCTCGCCCCGCCCCCGGAAGGCCGCATCTCCGCCCGAACCACCGGCGGGTCGATCTTCTTGACCGTACCCGATACCACCGGAGCCGCCCTGGAACTCTCCGCCCCAGGCGGCGTCGTATCGGCCGATCTCGGCGGCTTCACCGTGAGCGAGATCATCACCGGAGACGGCTTCCTCGGCGGAATCCTCAACGACGGCTCCGGCAGGATCGAAGCCGAGGCCACCGGCGGCGAAGTCAACTTCGCGGGAATGTAGCCGCTGACTACTAGCCAGAAGCCGCGAGCGGGTAACCTTGACAGCCGCTTCCCCTCAGCGTTCCGCTCCTTCCACAATCGACACGCCGAATTGCGTATCGCGGCCATTGGCCGCAACGGGCGGGCATTGGCTTCAGAGGATCACATATGGAGCATGGCCATAGCCCGGCCTTGGACGCTGGTTTCGATCAACAGATGTGTGTTCACCCAGCCCCGGGAGGGGCCAAGGACAGTAGCCACGGGTGAAGCGCAGCGCCACCCGTGGAAATCGCGTTGTTGGAGTCCACTCGCCCCGGTAGGGGCGACGGCGGGATCGAACACAGCACACGGTTACGTTTCCCCGAGCTTCCTCCGCCTCTACCTTCTTGACATATGGCACACCGCTTCCTGAGGCTATGGGAGCCTATTTGTCAAGGAGTAACGTCATGGGTGTGCGAGATGCCAAGCGGGAAGAGCTGAATCGGTTGGATTGCAAGACGCTCGATGCACAATTCAAGACCACGATTCGCGAGGGATTGAATTGCTCGCCGTTCGAGGCGGAGGCCGTCGTCGAGGCGGTGCATGAAGTATCTGGGGCCGCGATGGGTGGCTCCGAGGCCGCGTCGTTGCCGGGACGAATCTTGTTGGTCGCGGTGGATGCCGAGGAGCCGGCCGGCAAGTCCGCGGCCGAATGCGAGAAACGCACCCTTCGGCTGACCGGGGCAGAAAAGATGTGAGGAAGAATCTCTGCCCTCAAACAAATCATCCTGACACCTTTTCTCTGACCCTCAAACAAATCATCCTGACACCTTTTCTGCTCTGACACCTTTTCTGCTCCTCACCTGGTCCTCTGGGACAGCGGCGACATCGTGATCGTCCACGATGACGCCACCGAAGACCACTTCACCACCGACGGCATCGGCGGCTACAACACCCCGCCCGGCATCTTCGCGACCCTCACCGCCGACGCCGCCCCGGGCACCGGCTACACCCTCCTGAGCAAATCCCAGTGGATCGTCCACTACCTGGCCGACGGCAAGCTCGACTACGTCCAGGATCCATCCGGCAACCAGGTAACCTGCACGTACATCGACATCCCCGGCCCCGCGTATGGCAAGCTGTACAAGGTCACGGACGCCGCCGGTCGCTGGCTGGACCTCGAGTACAACACCTATGGCGAGCTCAAGGGCATTCTCGACCCTATCGGTCGCCGCTGGGCCCTCCTCTATGAGGACATCATCGGCGGTGGCGCCCCGATCAAGGAAGGCGACGGCTTCTTCGTCCAGTTGAATGACGCCATGGCCACCCCCTTCTCCATCTCCTGGACCTACACCACCCTGGCGGAGATCGCCACCATCGCCGATAAAAACGGCGACGCCTACGCCTATTCCTACACCGGCGGCCGCCTAACCCAAGTGACCGACCCGGCCCCCTTCACCAGCCAGACGCGGCTGTTCTACTATCAGGAGCCGACCCCCGGCGTCCAGCAGACGACCCACGTCGATCGTCGCGGGTCCGACTGGAAGTACCAGTTCGACATGTCCCTCGGTAACCTGACGGCGGCCATCGACCCGCTAAGCCACAGCAACTCCTGGACCTACACCCCCTACGGCACGGACCCGGACCTGATCCACGAGCGGATCAGCTCCACCAACGCCTTGAACAAGACGTGGTCAATCGGCTACGATACTAGTGGCAACGTCCTGACGGTGACGGACCCGCTCTCGCAGCGGACGGCTTACACCTACGACGCCCTGAACAACGTGACCACCATGACCCCGCCCGGCCCGACGCCGCTATCGGGCAACGTGGACAAGCGAGTGACCTACGTGTACGGCGACACCAACCACCCGACCAGCGTAACGGCCGTGCAAGAGCCACCGGCCCAGGTCGGCGGAACCGTTCCTGTCACGACGGTGGTGTACTACGGCCCGCTGGACGCCACGCCCTTCGGAACCGGAACCTGGAACGGCCTGGTCAAGGTCGTCACCCCGCCATACGAGGCCACCCCAGGCAACCCGGTCGTCACCGAGTTGACATATGACGCCAACGGCCACTTGGCCACGGAGAGCGAAGGCCCGCCGACGGAGCCGGACCTGACGCCGCTGCCCGTGATAAACAGCCAGACGAACAACAACGTTGGATCGCCGACCTCACTCAGCAATCAAATCACCTGCGGCGACCTATCCTACGACGCCAACGGAAACGTCACCGGCAGCGGCTGCTGCCACGTCGATGGCGGCGGCAGCTTTCCCGGCACCTGGCCACCGATCGCATCTTGCACGCTCTCGGTCGTGCCGCCGCCACTAGAAGGCAGCTTCTATGCCGACGCCTACACCGGTATGGGCCAGCCGACCAACCTGTACTCGACAATATCCGACAACACGCCGGGCCGGTCGGAAACCTCCCTTCGCGACAAGTCCGTCGTCTTTGACGAGTTGGGCCGCCTCACCCAGTTGATCACCTCCACCACCGAGGCGGCCTCGAGCGCGGGGGTGTCCTTCGACCGAGACTTCACCCTCTCCGAAGACTGGACTCTCGGCGAATACTCCCTCACCGGCCCCGATCAAGAGCAGCCATCGACGACAGTAAGCACCGACACCGTCGGAAGAGCGATCAGCCTGACGCGCGGCGTCATCACCGCGACGGCAACCTATTACGCCGATGACAGCGTCGACATCGTCACCAACGGCAACAACAGCCGAACCAAGAACACCTACGACGATGCCGGCCGCTCGTTGACCATCCGTCACGAGACGATCAGCGGCGTTCGCCTGCACGAGCTGGCCTATCTGTGGTCCACGGACGGCCTGGTCGATGCCATCACCGAGACCGACGCCCTGGGGAACATCAGCACGACCAGCTTCACTTACGACAACCGCAACCGCCTCACAGCCGAGGCCCGCGTCGGTCAGCATCGGTATAGCCTGACCTACGCCTACGACATCGCCGGGAATCGCACGGTGAAGGTGGATGTGCTCAATGATCTGACCACCACCTACACGTATGACGTCAGCGACCCATCCTTGTACGGCAGTCAGGGCAATCGGCTGATGGCCGAGGCTACGTCCGACAATGGGTTCACGGTCGAGGAGCGGTGGTACACCTACGACATCATCGGCAATGTGGACATGGTAATCCGCCGCATCGCCGGGGATTTGGACCCGCAGGGCAAGCAGTGGTATCGCGGCACGCGGCTGTACTACACCAAGAGCGGCAACCTCTGGATCAGTCGCTCGGAGCGCTGGAAACTCAACAGGGGCCAGCTGCCGGAAAACTGCGAGCCCCTGGCGGCAATGGAATACCGCTACGACGGGGCAAGAGCGCGATACCTGGTCCGCCCCCGCGACCCGGACACGATGCTCCCCTACTCCGATGACGACGGCGACTGGTTCGACTACGCCGGCAATTCGATATACAATGACTACACTGTGGACTACGATGGCCAGACAACAGTAACCGCGACGAACGCCATGTCGCACGTCCCCGGCCTGGCCCAATTCGACCTCCTCACCGGCGACCTTCACCACCTGCACGGCAACCTGATCGGCACGACGGAGATAATGACCGACGACCCAATCTCCGGCATCCCCACAGTAGCAAACCGCACCGTAACAACCGCCTTCGGCGAACCGGTGTACGAGGCAGGCACAGTAGGAACCCGCTACGGCTACGCCGGAGCCTGGGGCTACCAGTCCCCCGCCTCAGCCGACCCCCTGTCCGAGCTCGGGTGGTTGCACGTAGGCGCACGTTACTATGACCCATCGTGCGGTCGGTTTGTGCAGAGGGATCCGATTGGTATTCGCGGCGGCCTCAACGTGTACGGCTATGTCGAAAACACCCCGACAATCTTGGTTGACCCCTCTGGGCATGGATCATGGTGGGACAAGGTAAAGGGAGCGGCCAAGGCAGTGTGGGACGTTGCAAGTTGCCTGCCTGGCTATGTCCTTCCAAGTTCGCCGGTTCCCGCACAGCTCGCCCCGGACGTTGGCTACTCGTATACTACCCCGAACCCGATCATCTGAACACATATGACCAATGCATCACGACGCCGCGTAATTGACGTGGGCCTCTTGGAAATAGGCCTGGACAATATCCGGTCTCTGCTGTGTCGCCCTGAGAT
>SDBT01000197.1_pt1 | contig 86588 bp, 142 predicted proteins | sample 2277101 | NCBI WGS metagenome assembly SDBT01 (sample SAMN10404973, study PRJNA504765) | marine sediment metagenome | isolation source: marine sediment core GS10_PC15, 103 cmbsf | place: Arctic Ocean: Southern Knipovich Ridge | collected 2010
GATTTCTAGGAAAGTACTCTTTATTAAATTGAGAATTGAAGAAAGGTTCTATTTTTTTAAAAGTAACACTTTTTGCTTTATTAGCAGATTGAGAAAGAAGAATAATAGCAATCTCAGAGTCAGGATGGAGATTAAACTTCTCTTGAGGCGAATAGTAACAGGTTAATTCCATCCATTGTAACCAAAGAAGAATTCCGGCAGCAAATGTTTTACCGTAACCAATTGCTTCCTCTAAATAAACTTTTTGAACGGGAGGCTCCCCAACACGTACTCGTCTCGCTCTTTCATACCAAATAGATAAAACTAAATCAGCAATTCCCGGATATATTTTATTTTCTAAATTTAAAAAGTAATCATTAAAAATTAAATCCTCCACAGAAGTATTTGCAAAATCCGCAGCGATTCTCGGAGTCCAAGCTAACGACCCTTTCTTTTTTCGTTTCTCTAATTGCTTCCTTGCAAAATCATTTGCTAATTGATCTACCTGTCCACCCATTATTTAAGAATCCTCCGAAGTATAAGATACAGTTTCCGGGGTAGCTTTCAAAACAGGTTTTGAAACTCCTTCTTCAATTAAACCTTGTCGAATGGAGGGATCAACAAACGAAGTCCAAACTTCCTGAAGTACTGCTTCTGTTAATTCCCTCTTTTGAAGAACTTTGTCTAAAGAATATTCTAAAGAGGCTGCCAATTTTGTCATTACAGAATCAAAAACTTGTTTATTAACTTGTCTCTTTTCTTTGAGTTCTTTTCCTAATTTCTTAAGAGATGCAATATCTTTTATAACTTTTCGAACAATATCCATATCTTTACTCGCAAAACCAGTGTAAGTAACTTCTCCATCTTCCTTACTAACGCCTCGCATTTGAAAAAGTAATTGATAACATAAAATAATTTCATCGTTTACAGACTCTAAATCTAGTGTAATCTCTCCACTATTCAAATAATCAGAGAGAGTTCCCGAACCTATTAATTCTTCAATTAAAGGACTGTCTTTAAGAAGATACTGAACTTCACTGTCATTTAAAAGAGATGCAATTGAAGTCTCTTCTTTTAACGCAATTTCATTCTGGTTCATAGTTTTGTTCTCTTAAATAATCTGTTAAAATACTTCTTACAACATTTGAACGATTAGGAGTCGTTCCAGCCGGAACAAAACTTTGTCCTTGCTCTTCCACGCATTTATCCAAAGCCCCTTTCAATTTAAAGGAAGCTCTAAAAAACAAAATATTCTTCTTATCTCCTTTATAGATAGCCATTTATAACCTCCAACTAAGTAAAAGTTCTTTCTTTTTAAAGTTAATCATTTTAAAGAAAAATAGCAAGAGTTTTTTAAAAAAAGAAAAAAATTAAATTAAAAACATCGAAAATAGCTCCTTCTTAATTCAAACGATAACAAGTACTTACCAACCCCTCTTAGGCAACCCTAACACTATATGTTAGACACTACTAACCCTCTAACCCCTTACAGATCAAGTACTTACACTCAAAATAAAAGTAGTAAAAGGGCTTGCTTCTTACAAAATAAAGCAGTATATTACCTTAGTGGTCAAGCACTCCTCTTGTGATCCGACACTCAACCAAAATAAGGAACGTCAAAATGCACAAAGCACACAAAATCAAATTTAGAGCAACGGAAGATATTCAAAAAATCCTCATTCCTACTTTTCTCGAAACACTCGAAAACTACAAAAAATGTAAAAATGGAATACTTGGAATTATCCTGGAAACAGAACCGCACTTAGACGGAGCTCGAGCTCATCCCGAAAGAATTATCGAAAACGTAAAAATTGCACGATCAGCAATAGATGGAATGTTTGGAGCTGTATTCGGTCTAATAGACGATCTTATTAAAACAGATGTAAGATTACAAGAACTTGAAAAAAATTCAGACATTGACGCACTTTTAAATCCGGTAGAAAAAGAGGAAGAGGACGAATCAGATGAATCGGAAATTCCGTAAAGATATTCCTTTTAAAATACTAGCATTTGAAACAGATTTAAGAGATGAGATAGGACTTGCATTTGTCCCCCATACAATAAGATATGAATATCAGCAAAGGGATATTCCAGAGGATGTAGTAATTTTAGCAATACACGCAAAATCATTACCACCCACTAAACAAACAAGAACAGCAATTTTATTCAGCAGGAAAAATCTCAGAACCTTCATTGACAATCTTGACCAATTCGAAAGAGAGATTAGAGACATGAAAGTAAACAAGACAAAAACAGAAATAGTTGCAGGAGACGGGGGAAGCGCAACAATTATTTTCAATCTCGACAATACTGTAACGGTGACATATACATCCCCTAAAGGAAAGACACAGACAAAAAAAGGGATAACACTACAAGATGCAAATAGCTTTCTCAAAAAGAGACACTTCACAGCAGAAATAGCAGAGTTAAGAACAAATGCCTAAACACAACAAAAAATTAACAAAGGGCAATATTGTATTTCTTCCTTTGTATCAATCTATAGGAAAAATCCTAGAGACAAGCGGAGAGGGAGAGGATAAGCAAATACTTATCTATCATTACTTAATCCAAAAAAAGATTACTCATAAGATCAACGAAACACAAATTGAAAAGATTCATAATAAGAAGTTAATTCCAAGATACGAAAATTTTGAAATCTACACCCTTGTAACAAAAGCCTTAAAGTCTAGAGGAGCTACAAATAGAAAAACAGCTCTAAAAGTATTTAAACTAGAATTGAAGCTTCCTTTCTCCACCAAACGAATAGGACAAGCAATAGCATACTCAATTCAGCATTATAACCACAATCCTGCAAATATTCAAGCGCATCCCGGTATAGGAGAAGTAAATAACACAAGGCAACAATATTGGTTAGATAATGAAAGTTAGAATTATCGGACCTTTCACGATTAAAGGAAAGACAGGAGAAGAAGTGGCAACAATTCAAAGTAATACAATAGATGGAAATATTCACTTAATTAAAGTTGATGGACAACTTTATCAATTCGGAACACTCGATTTTCAATATGGAGTAGAACATGAGTTGGGCAAATTGGAAGACGAGACTGAAAGTAATTGAAACAAGCTCGCAAGACAATATGGTAAAAAGCCAAAGAGTTGTAATTAGACACAGCAACGGAATGACCTCGGAAGCAAAGTTTTCAAAAAGATTTGCAGGAAGATTTTGGATAGAAGCAATTTATCCAAGACTAACAAGAAGACCGCTTGCACCCGGAGAGAAGCTTTATCGTCCGGTAACAGATAGAGACTGGAGAAAAGGAAAAGCATGTGTGGAAGGCATAACCAACTTATTGAACTTCAGAAATTAATCGACTATTTAGGAAAGTTTAAAATATACGAGAAACTAATAGGAATTGAAAATATTCCTAATAATGTCCTTCTCTTTACAGAATACTTTATATCAAAAGAAACAGGAAAGATAATACAAGGAGCAGAACATTATCAAGAACAAGACGAAGAACACGGAGCACAAGTTTCAAGATATAATCGAATGTACAGTTATAAATGTTTTGAAATCCAAGATAAATTCAAGAACAAAATCACTATTAAACCAATCATTTGGGATGAGTATAGTAGAGAGATAAACTACGAATTAAGAATAACTTACAACTTTTTCGGTAGTATCTCAATAACCTTCTTGCCCCTACACTAAAAGGACTTAAATACTGTGAAACCAAAGTGTTACAACCCAAAAATAGCGATTATAAGGACAATGGAAAACCCTGTGTATTCATACCAAACAACTTTTTTATACCTGAAATTAAGCACGTATAGAACGATCTTGGAAGATGGTACTCTTGGAACTAACAACAAAAAGAAAGAACTTTAAACATGACTGAAACAGTTAGAAAATTTCGATTAAATCCGGACTTTTTAGATAAATATAAAAATATAAAGCCAGAATGGGGACCGATTGGGGAGTTTATCTTTTACAGAACCTACAGTAGAAAGAAAGAAAATGGACAGCAAGAATCGTGGTTAGATTGTTGTATTAGAGTTGTAGAAGGAATCTATAATACTCAAGTAACATGGCTTGCAACAAATAAACTTTTAAGAAAAAATTGGAATTGGCATCAAGGACAAAGAAGTGCTCAAAAGATGTTTGAGTTGATGTTCACTTTCAAATTCTTACCACCCGGAAGAGGTTTGTGGGCACTCGGAACAGAAGCAATAGAAAAGAAATTTGGTGCGGTTGCTAACAATTGCGCTTTCATTTCAACAGAAAAAATAACCGTTGACTTTGTTCGCCCTTTCATCTTTAATGCTGATATGTCCATGCTAGGAGTTGGAGTGGGTTTTGATACAAGAGGCAAAGATAAAGTAACTATTAAAGAATTTCCAAAAACAACAGATGAACCTTTTATTGTAAAAGACACCCGAGAAGGATGGTTGGATTTAATTGAAACTGTTTTATTCAGTTTTATAAGAAGAGCGGAACTTCCGTTAATTCGAGATTACTCAAGAGTAAGAAATGAGGGAGAAGAGATAAAGACGTTCGGAGGAACTAGTTCGGGTCCCCTGCCTCTGGAAAAACTGATACAAGACATTGTTTCAATTTTTGGATTTGAAATGCCTTGTACAATGACTTTTAAAGAACCTGAAATGAGAAACATTAAAATAGCAGAGGGATTTGAAATAACAAGATATAGTGAGCCTTCTTTACCACTTACGCTCACAAGTGTTCATATTGTAGATTTAATGAACGCAATAGGAAAATGTATCGTTGCTGGAAATGTAAGACGAAGTTCTCAAATAGCTTTAGGTGATCCTGAAGATATTGACTTTATAAATATAAAATCAATCTTCAAAAAATCAGTTTCGACAAATTTAGAAAAAGTAAAAGACATAGCAAAGCGTTATCCTATGCCTCAATACGCTGTAAATACATTAGTACAAAGAAGTGAAGAAGAGAATACAATGACCGAATTAGAATTTTATAAATCTTTCGGTCCTTATAGTTGGAGATGGTCTTCTAATAATTCAATTTTCGCAAAAGTAGGAATGGACTATTCTCCCTTTGTAGATAAATTAGCAACTACCGGAGAACCGGGATTTTTCTGGTTAGACAATGCTCGCAATTTTGGCAGGATGATAGACCCTCCAGATTACAAAGATAACAGAGTTAAAGGTTGCAATCCATGCGGTGAGCAAAGTTTAGAGAATAGTGAACTTTGTACTCTTGTTGAAACTTTTATTAATAGATGTGAAGACCTGACAGACTTTAAACGAGCATTAAAATTTGCATATTTATACGCAAAAACAATAACATTAATTCCAACACACGATGAAGAAACAAATGCCGTTCTATTAAAAAACAGAAGAATAGGAACAAGCCTTGCAGGAGTTACTTCTTTAATCGCAAGAATAGGATACAGAGAAACAGTTAATTGGTTAGAAGAAGGTTATCAATACTTAACAGATTTAGATAATCAATATTCTGATTGGCTTTGCGTTCCACGATCAAAAAAGAAAACATCATTAAAACCGGGAGGCACCACGCCACTGTTACCAGGAGAAGTTTCAGGAGTGAATTTCCCGTTTGCAGAATATTACATAAGAAGAGTGAGACTTTCGAGTTCCTCTCCTTATGTAACAATGTATAAAAAAGCTGGCTATCCTGTAGAAGCCGATGTAACAGCTCCAACTAATACAATGATTATATCATTTCCAATACACATCAAAAATTTCTACAAATCAGAAAAAGATGCTACAATATGGGAACAACTACAAATAGTATCATTAGTACAAAGACACTGGTCTGATAATCAAGTGAGTTGTTCTATTAAATTCAAAGATCATGAAATTGAAGATATTAAAACAGCGTTACCAATGTATGAAACAAGTTTAAAAGCTGTTACCTTTGCACCATCGGAAAGTATGGATTACGACCAACCTCCAATGGAGGAAATAAAAAAAGAAGAATACGAAAAGCTGATAAAGAAGTTAAAACCCGTAAATCTCCAAACGGCTGTCCACGAAATAGAGGATAAATTCTGTGACAGTGATAGATGTCAAATAGGAAAGAAGGAATAAAAACATGGCGCAAGACAATACACCAATTCTTCCCTTCGAAAATACAGAAACTTTCTCATCATTATTATTTAGAGAGAAAGGCGAGAACGCTGAAGGAGGAATATATAGACATTTTCAAGGAGGAGAATACAAAGTATTACGATATGCACTCCACACAGAGAGTAGTGAAGAACTCATAATTTATAAATTAAACAGCGCAGCAGATACCCAAATTTGGGCAAGCCCTGCAAAAAGATTTTTCAGTGAAGTAGAAGGAAAACCACGTTTTAAAAAACTAAAAGGAAAAGAAAATGAAAGTAGCTGATTACCAAACAGAAGCCTTTGACCTTGCAATTTATCCAAACAAAGGTAAAGCGTTAAGTTATCCAATTATCGGACTCGTAGATGAGACACTTGAATTTTTTGAAAAGTGCATAGGATTGGAAACTACATCTATTACTGTGATACACAATACAATAGATGCAGGTGCAAGAAAAAGACTTCAAGAAGAATTAGGAGATGTTTACTGGTATTTCAATGCACTCTGTGTAACACTAAATGAATCTCTCGAGAATCTAAACAACAGGAGCAGAAATCTCTTTTCGGGAATGAGAATGTCTCCCGAGATGGCACTAGTAAATCTACTTAATTCAGTCCGAAAGATTCTAGGAAGATTAAAAAAACTGATACGAGATGAAAACGGCAACCTTTCCGAAGGAAGCAAAAAGATTATAATCACGGAGATGATAAAAACACTCGGGTATCTAAACAAATTAGAAACAGCTTTCTCCTTCAAACAAGAAGACACTTTCAGAATCAACATTGAAAAACTTACAGATCGTAAAAACCGAAATGTAATTCAAGGAGACGGGGATAAACGATGAAGGTAAAGCATTGCATACAAATGCGATTCTCGGTTCCAATGGACGGATATGAAATAACGGATGAGTGGCTTGACTATCGTTTCACTATTTTTGAGGAAGTCACGCTTCCGTCTCTTCTACAACAAACAAACAAGAACTTTGAATTGTTTTGTTACTTTAATGAAAACACTTCACAAAGATGGAAAGAGAAAATAGAAACTTATACAAAGATTTTTACTCCGATCTTTACAAAATCAATAGGACAAGCAAATCACTATTTTTCTCAAATGGATCAAAACTTTGAATATTTATTAACTACACGATTAGATAGTGATGATGCAATAGCTTTGAATCATATTGAAATCGTACAAGAAAATTTTGAGGAAGTAAACAATAAAATACTTAATCTGTGGCATGGATATAAAATACTTTATCCGACATTTAGCACTCAAAAATTAATTCATCCTGTTAATTCTTTTATTTCCTTAATTGAAAAAGCAGAGAAAAATAAAATCTTTTTGACAGCAATGGGAATTTGGCATACTTACATTTATGGATACGGAAACGTAAAACAAATAAATACTCAAAATCCGATGTGGCTAATGAACATTCATGGAGATAATATCAAAAATGAAATAGTTCCTCGGGATTTAAAAAATAATCAGGAAATGCTTGAAACGATTTTCAGCTATAACCCTTCGGCTTTTTATAAAAATCATAATGAAACACTTCTTATCGGAAAAAGAGTTTTATTTAAAGAAAATGTTCAAGACCTTCCGGTAAGAAACCTCACAGGGATAGTTATTCGAAATAATCCTAACGGACTTAAAGTTATGATGGATAGTTATTTTGAAGATACAAAAACACGCACAACTGTTGAATGTCTATCGAAACACTTGATGTTGCTAGGAAACTAAAAATGGAAAAATTCAAACATTTTATCCAGACCAAATTTAACGTCCCGACTCGAGAAGGACCTCCTTCAGATGAATGGATGGAATCCCGTTTTGAAATTTTTGATAGTATTACCGTTCCTTCTATAAAAAACCAACAAAATCAAAATTTTGAATGGCTTGTTTTCTTTCGCTCTGATACGAAAAAACACTGGCTCGAAAAAATAGAAACATACGGAAAAACTTTTACTCCTGTTTTTGTAAATAACCTCCGAGAGGTAAAATTGCATCTTTCATCTATTGAACGAAATTTTGAATATTTAATAACTACTCGTTTTGATAATGATGATGCCCTTGCTCGACACTATATAAAAGACATCCAAAAGAATTTTGAAGAAACCGACTTTTTAATATTCAATTTTTTAAACGGGGCTAGAGTCCAATACCCAACATACAAAATTCAAAGAATGGTGCATAACAGAAATCCTTTTATTTCTATGCTTGAAAAATCAATAGAAGGAAAAGCTTTTCAAACAGCAGCAGGAACACACCACGGAAGAATTTACGATTACGGAAGAGTCAAACAATTAAATACGCCTATCGCTTGGTTGATTGTTATTCACAAAAACAATATTTCAAACCGACTAGGAGCAGAAGGACTTGTTGACGAAAAAGCAATGCTTCAAAAAGGATTTGCTTATCTTAAGGAAAATAAATGTTAATTGTATCCCCTAACGAAGTTTTTAATTATGCTTTTTAAGCATTACCTGCATACAGGATTTAATGTTCCTGTTTATTCAAATAGAATTCCGGTAGAAGAATGGATAGATTACAGACTCCCTGTTTTTGAAGATATAACTCTTCCTTCTATAAAGAATCAAACTTGTAAAAATTTCGAATGGATTGTGTTCTTTGGAAATCAAACTTCCCAAAAACTCAGAGAAAAAATCCAAAAATGGGAAGAAGAAGAGATAATGACCGCAGTTTTTCTTCCGGAGAAGCGAGCGTATATTCCATACTTTAACAGCTTAAAGTCCAAACCTTTTGAATACTTACTAAGTTCAAGATGTGATAATGATGATGCTTTAGCTTTCAATTTTATTCAAACAGTACAAGACAATTTTGAAGAAGTAGAAGAAATGGCTATTGACATCTTATATGGCTGTAAATGGCTTTACAACTCTCAAAGATTTAGAACAGAAACAACTCATGGAAATCCTTTTATTAGTATTATAGAAAAAAATGATGGAAGAGATTTTAAACCAGCAAGAACAAGAAAACATACATTTATTCACGAAGAACTTAAAAAAGTAAAAATAGTAGCAAATACTTCTCTTGCGTGGCTCCGAGGAATCCATCAACAAAATGTCGTAAGTTCTTTTCAAAAGAAACAGAATATCCTCCCTAAAAAAGAATTATGTTCTCTTTTAAAAGAAACTTTCAATATTACAAAAGAACCTGAACACGAATTCTTAGAACCCGCAAATGCAAAGTGGGAAGGAACAGGAAAGAATTGTAAATATATAAGAACATTGAGAGGTAGTTAACTATGGATTTTAAACATTATTTACATACAGGATTTAATGTGCCTTTTTATACAAATCGTTATCCTGTAGAAGAATGGACAGAGTACCGATTTAAAATATTCGAAGATATAACCCTTCCATCTATAATAAATCAAACTTGTAAAAATTTCGAGTGGATTGTGTTCTTTGGAAAGCAAACGTCTGCTAAACACAGAGAAAAAATCCAAAAATGGGAAGATGCTGGAATAATGACACCTGTTTGGTTAATACAAAGATTCGAATACCTTCCCTATTACGCACAATTAAAAGAAGAATCTTTTGACTATCTTTTGACCTCTCGGTGTGATAATGACGATGCCCTTGCTTCTCATTTTATTCAAACTGTTCAAGATAATTTTGAACCAGCAAATGAATTAGCAATAGATATAGTAAGAGGCTGTAAATGGATTTACAATTCTCAAAGACTGTACATTAATCCTATGCTCGCAAATCCCTTTTACAGCTTAATAGAACGAAACGATGGGAGAGATTTCAAAATCGCAAAAGAAGTAAATCATGGGTACATCTATGAAACAATCAAAAAAGTAAAAATAGTAGGAAATACTCCTATCGCATGGCTTAGAGGAATACATCAACAAAACACCTTAAATGTATTTCCTTCAAAAGATCATATATTATCCAAAAAACAAGTAATGAAAATATTATCAAATTTCAATATTACAAAAGAACCAGAACACGAATTCGCTGAACCTGCAATAGCTCAATGGGAAGGAAAAGGAAAAGATTGCAAATACATAAAGACTATAAAAGAATGAAAACCTTATATACAAATTCTCTAAATATTGAAAATTATTTGATGAGGAGCTTAATGTTTGTTCCGTGTCATAATACCAAATTGATTGAAAGCGCAATGCTTTCGAATGCTGATGTACTTTTATTAGACATAGAGGATTCAGTACCCCTCTCGGAAAAACAAAGTGCTCGAGATAAAATCGAAGAAAGAGTCAAAACTAATTCATTTAATAAGAATCAATTAATATTTCCAAGAATTAATGATCGTGAAAGTGGACAACTATTAAAAGATATCTACCAATTAACTCTTAAAGGTATTGATGGATTCATGTATCCAAAAGCAAAAACCGGGCAGGATATTTATTTCTTTTCAAAGTTACTTGAAACAATTGAATACGAAAAAGATTTTCCAATTGGTACATTTAAAATTATTCCTCTTATTGAAACCGCTGCCGCTGTTTTAAATGTACAAGATATTATTCAAGCATCCCGCCGGGTAGTTTCGGTTGCTTTTGGATGTGAAGATTTTATAACTGACATAGATGGAATCCATGACAAAGAAGGAGAAAGCATCTTTTCCCCAAGAGCTATAATTGCAATAGCAGCTCATGCAAATAAGGTTATTCCAATTGATACAGTTCATATTGATATTCATAATTTAAAAGACCTCGAGAAAAATCTGAAAATTGCTAAAATTCTTGGCTTTAAAGGAATGCTTGTACTGCATCCAAAAGAACTTTCATTAGTACATCGGTATTTTTCTCCAACAAAAAAAGAAGTAAAAGATGCTGAAGAAATGCTTACGCTTTCAATAGCAGCAACAGAAGCGGGTAAAGGAGTTGCGGTAATTAACGACAAATTTATTGGACCTCCTATGAAAAAGAAGGCAGAGGCGATCTTAAAAAAACATAATTTGGTAATAAGTAAAAATAAGGAGTTAATGTGAAAAAGCGAGTAATTATTATGGGAGGAAGCGGTATTGGAATGATTGCGGTATCTATCATCGACAGACATCCCGAACTTGAATTCATAGGATTTTTAAATGATATTATTGAAAAAGGTTCAATGATTGGAAAATATAATAAATATGAAGTACTCGGTAATTCGGAAGAAGTTCACAACTATATAATAGAAGAGGATGTTTATGTATTTTTAGCTTATATTGGTATGACACACAAACAAGAAACATATAATAAGATGTTGAAAATAAATATTCCAATGGATAAGTTTATCAACATTATTGACCCTTCTGCAATTATACCTCACAGTTTATGCAAAATAGGGAGAGGTGTAATGCTGGCACCCTTAAGCCAATTAAGCTCTGATACAACTATTGGAGATAACTGTATTCTTCTACCAAATTCATTTGTTGGACATGACACCACTCTCGAAAGCTATACCTCTTTGGCTACCAACTCCGTAGTTGGAGCTAATGTTCATATTGGTAAGGCAGTCCATATTGGCAGTAACGCTACTATAAGAGAAAAGGTGATGATTGGTGATTATAGCTTGATTGGTATGGGTGCTGTAGTTATTAAAGATGTGCCTCCAAATTCAATTGTTGTGGGAAATCCTGCACACGTTTTGAAATCCTCTGAAAATACGGGGAAAGAAAAATGAAAAAACTCTATGTAAATTCTCCAAATATAGGAAATGTAGAACACTTTAAGGCGGGAATAGACAACATTTTCAAATGGAAACAACTTACAAATGACGGAGAGATGGTTAAAAATTTTGAATTTCGAATAGAATCTCTCTTAAACGTAAATCATTGCATCGCTACTTGTAATGGAACTATGGCACTTCAACTAGCAATTAAAGCGTTAGGATTAACCGGAGAGGTAATTGTTCCATCATTCACTTTCATCGCAACTGTAAGTGCTTTAAAATGGCAAGGAATAAAACCTGTATTCTGCGATATCGAAAAAAGAACGCATTCAATAGATATCACAAAAATAGCAGAGTTAGTTACTCCTGAAACAACAGGAATTTTAGCAGTCAATATGTGGGGGATGTTTAAACAATTTTCTCAACTTAAAATAATTGCAAAAAACAGAAAATTAAAACTCCTATATGATTCAAGTCACGCCTTTGACTGCACTCACGAACAACGACCAATCGGAAATTTTGGAGATATGGAAACTTTTAGCTTCCATGCTACTAAGTTCATAAATACTTTTGAAGGCGGAGCCGTAACAACTAATAGTTCCAGATTAGCAAAAAGACTAAGACGATTAAGAAACTTTGGATTTTCTGAGGGAGAAGTAATAGATGAAGGAATAAACGGAAAAATGCCTGAAATCTGTGCTCTTATGGGAAGAGTAAATTTAAACACTATTTACCATTTTCGAAAAACACTAAAAGAAAACTATCAGCGATACGTTAAAAACCTGAGCAGACACGTAAAAATATTAGAATACGATCTAATAGAACAAAATAACTATCAGTATGTCATAATAGAAGTAATAAAAGAAAGAAGGAAAGCCATTCTAAACAAACTACGACAAAATCACGTATTAGCAAAAACGTACTTTCATCCTGGAATTCATAAAATGAAACCTTACTTTGATCCTAATATAATACTTCCAATAACAGAAGAAGTCACGGAAAGCGTTATCGTATTACCAAACAATCTTGACGTATCTCTAGAAGATGTAGATAGAATTTGTAAAATTGTAAGGGAGACATTCGTATGAAATTAGCAATAATGCAACCCTACTTTTTTCCTTATATTGGATATTTTCAATTAATAAACGCTGTAGATGAATTTATAATCTACGACAACCTCCAATATACCAAAAAAGGATGGATAAACCGAAACAGAATTCTTGTAAACGGAAAAGCTAAATACATTACGCTTCCGTTGAAAAAAGATTCTGATTTCTTAGACATAAGAAAACGATACGTGGCAAATACATATGTAGAAGATATAAAAAAATTAACGAACAGAATACGAGAAGCTTATAGAAAAGCTCCTCATTTTGAAGAAGTTATTTCCCTCTTTACAACGTGTTTCACTGTACCGGAGAAAAACCTATTTTGGCATCTTTTACAATCATTAATAAGAATTGCACAGTTTCTGGATATAACAACTCCTGTATTCCCAGCATCGTCAATTAACATAGATCATAACTTAAAAGCCGAAGAAAAAGTCATAAAAATTTGTCAAGCAAGAAACGCAAGTGAATACATCAATCCAAGTGGAGGGACAGGCTTATACGCCAGATCAAACTTTGAAGCTCGAGGAATAGACTTACACTTCATGAAAAAAACAGATATAACCTATAAACAATTTGATAACAAATTTATTCCAAATCTATCAATTATAGATGTACTAATGTTTAATCCAAAAGAAAAAGTGAAAGAATATTTAAACGAAGGTAAACCATTTTAAGGAAAACTATAATGTTTAAATGGAAAAAATTAGGAAGAGTTTTTACACCTAGCTCTATGTACAATATTCCGTGGATGCGAGAATTTGCTCAAGCTCCCGCAACTTTGATATTTGATGATTTCATAAGAGTCTATTTCTCTTGCAGACCTCGCCCAAGTGAAGCTGGACAATACGAAAGTTATACAGGTTTTATAGACTTGGATAGAAACGATTTATTCAATATCATAAATATCAGTGAAGACCCGATTTTACCTTTAGGAAAATTAGGAACATTTGATGAACACGGAGTCTATCCAACATCTGTAATAAGAGATACAGACTCAATATTTGCTTATTACGCAGGATGGTCAAGATGCACATCTGTTCCTTTTAATTGCTCTATCGGTTTAGCCATAAGTCACAATAATGGAAAATCTTTTAAAAGAATAGGAAAAGGTCCTATAATTTCACAGTCAATAGAAGAACCATTTGTAATCAGTGGTCCCAAAATAAGAAAATTTGAAAGTATGTTCTATTTATACTATATCGCAGGAACGGAATGGATTGATCATAAGGGAAAGCCGGAGATAATCTATAAAATTAAAATGGCTACATCTCTAACCGGAGTCACTTTTAACAAAGTCACTATTAATGTTATTCCTGATATTCTAGGAAAAAAGGAATGTCAAGCAGGACCCGATGTTTTCTATTATGAAAATAAGTATCATATGTACTTTGTTTACCGAGAAGGACTTGATTTCAGAAAGACAAAAGGAAGAGGGTATAAAATAGGATATGCTTACTCTGAGGATAGAATCAATTGGACTCGAGATGATAAAAACGCAGGAATCGAATATTCTAAAGAAGGATGGGATAGCACCATGCAACACTATCCGCACGTATTTGAATTAGATGGAAATCACTATATGTTATATAACGGAAATGAATTCGGGAAATACGGATTCGGTTTAGCTAAATTGGAGAAAGAATAATGAGTGAACAAAAATTTGTAGATGATTTAGTTCCCAACTATCTTACTTCAGAAGAATCCCATCAAACAAGAGTAATGCGAGATTTAATGATGCGAACATTTAAACCCTATATAACAGATTGTGTCTCTGGAAAAGCATTAGAACTCGGAAGTGAAGTAGGCTATATGTCTGAAAAAATAGCACAACTTGTAGAGAGACTTGACATAGTAGAAGGATCAGCAAAATTTATAGAAAAAGTTAGAGAAAGAAATATAACTAACATTACTTGCCATCATTCTCTTTTCGAAGATTTTACGCCTTACTATGCTTATTATGATTATGTCTTCGCATCTCATGTTTTAGAGCACGTACAAGATGTCTCAGTAGTTTTAAAAATGATGAAAAACGCAGTAAAAAATAGCGGATACGTATTCATTACTGTTCCAAACGCTCACGCTATGTCACGACAGCTTGCAAGACATATGGGAATTATTGACGATCTTTATAAATTAACTCCTAACGATATAAAAGGAGGACACAGAAGAGTTTACGATAGAACTACATTAAACAAGGATATTCAAAATAACGACTTTGAGATTATTGCTCAAGGAGGAATTTTATTTAAACCATTTGCAGATTTTCAAATGAGTTACTTAATGAACAACAGTATTTTAAATTTTGAACATATTTTAGGATTGTACACACTCGGAAACGAATATCCGAATCTGTGTGCAGACCTTTATGTAATTGCAAGGAAAAAACAATGATAGAATATAAAGCAAATTGTACCTACTTTCCGGTGCTCCTCACCCATTTAATAGAATGCGATCACTTAACAGATATAAACGTCAGCAACTATGCTCAGAAAATAAATCAACTTGCAAATACTTTCGAAGCGTGGGAAGGAGAGACCTTAGTGGGTCTTGTTGCAATTTATTTAAACGATTCTCCTACAGGATTTATTACAAATGTAAGTGTACTTCCTAAATACAGAAATAAACGAATTGCGAGCAAATTACTAAAAACAGCAATTGAAAAAGCAAAATACGTTAAATTTTCATTAATTAAGTTAGAAGTAAAAGACGATAATCCAGTACTAAAACTATACCAAAGTCTCGGATTCAAGATAATTGAACGAGAAAAAGATATTCTAACTATGCAATTAAATTTAAAGGAGAGTAAATGAAAATCTTACAAGATCAAGGAAAATTCGAAATTCTCGAATTACCAACCGATCCAATTCAAACCATTGCAAAAGCTGCAAGAACCTGTTACCAATCATTTGATAAAGCCAATGAATTGAGTGACATCAAATTAATTAAAAATCTGCTTAAACGGGGACATCATGCAATGATTGAATTTGCTGATATGACTGTTAAATTTTCAGACATATCGAGAGGATTTACACACGAGCTTGTACGTCACCGGCTTTGTTCCTTTGCTCAGGAATCAACAAGATATGTAGATGAACGAGATTTATCTGTTATCATTCCTCCACACAAAAGTAAAGAAGAAATGGTTACACTTCACCTTCTGGGAGGACATCAACTAGATGTCACGGTTGCAGAATGGTTTGACTTAAACGAACAAATGTATAGACAACTAAGAGAAGCTAAGTGGAAACCGGAAGATGCTAGACAAGTCTTACCTATCGGCATGGCAAACGAAATCGTAGTAAAAGCAAATCTACGTGAGTGGATTCACATATTCAAAATGAGAACAGACAAACCAGCACATTGGGAAATTCGAGGAGTGATGTGCAAATTATTAGCAAACGTCCAAGAAGTGATTCCTTTAATCTACGACAACTTCACTCCAGTATATGACGAGGACATGAACATAAAACACTTCGAGATGGGAGAATACCAATGGCAAGACTAAGAAGGGACGGATAGGACTGAAGTATAAACAGGAGGACAACTAAACAGCTCTTGGAGCTCGAATAACTCTTGCATTTTAAGTAAAATTGTTGTATCTTATAAGTGGATCAGGAAATGATTCATGTTCATTGAAAAAGCAGGTTCTAAGATAAGGAGGAACTTATGTTTAGCTTACCTGCCTATAAAGGTTTGAGAGGATTCGCAAAGAACCTTTCTTAATTGTCGAGACAGTAGTTCCGACAATCGACCAGCCTTCTTTTCAATCAAGACTATAACAATTAATTCATACTTAAGAGCCAAGAGAAAAATCTCTTGGCTTTCATTATTAAAGGACGGAAGATGGAAATATTAAAAGAAGTCTTAAGTAATAAAAAATGGGAATACAAAGAAGAACTATACAAACCTGTTTTTGAAACTATTACAATGTGTCCTCCAAAAAAGGAAATAGGGCTTTCCCTTTTTCAAGAAGAGGAAGCATCGGTAATTATCGTATTTCATGAATATAGTCCAAAATTACTAACCACTTTAAGAGCATTAAATAGACAAAAGAAAAACACCGCTTTTGAAATAATCTTAGTAAACAACGGATACTCTGCACCATTCCCAATAAGAGAAATTTTCCAACTTACAGATAAATACATATATTTAAATAAAAATACCGGAGCTTACCTTTCACGAAACATTGGAGCTCTTTTTGCAACAACTCCAATTTTAATCTTTTTAGACTCTGATGGAATTCCAGCGCCTGATTGGATGGAAAGTTTTTTACTAACCTTCAAACAATATAAAACAATTTCAATAAGAGGAAAAGTAAAAACTAAAAGCGTAAGAGAAAAAACACCAAATCATTACGATCTAGGAAATATCCCCTTTCCAATATTTGCAAATGTCGAAGGAAATACCTTATACAGTGCGGAAGAATTCTTCGAAGTTGGAGGATGGGATGATTCTATTTTCTTCGGAGGTGGAGGACTTGAATTATCTATTAGACTAACAAAAAAATACAAAGATCGCAGACTTCAAATATATTCCCCAATACCGGTAATCTATCACGCCTTTAAAAAAGGAACACGCAAAGCACAAAGAGAAAAAAAGGAAAAACAAAAATACGCACGAGCTCGACTAACAGAAAAACATCAGTACTGGAGAGATTACACAGAACGGTGGGACTTCTTTAAAGGAAAAACCTTCTTTTTAATTCAAAGAGAAGGAGATAAAAAATGAAGAAGCTACTAGTAAGAACAAGAAAATTCCCAACAATTACAGAAACGTTCATCGCAAACCAAATAAATACCTTAAGTGATTTAGGAGTAGAAATAACAATCTCTTGTGAAGATGAGGATAAAGAAATAAAACAGCACCAGATAATTAAAGAAATCTATAAAAAAGCAGAAGTTTTCACAGGACCTCTTAAACAATTTAACTTAGATTCCTTTGATGCACTGCACATACACTACGGACCAACATTTATGAGAAGTCAAAAGGAACTAAATACGAAAACTCCTATAATTGTTTCTTTTCACGGATACGATGCTTCCAGAACAATACAAACCGAGAGAGCAAAGTATTATCAATCAATGTTCGAAAAAATAAAATGGGCTACGGTTCCAAGCGAAGAGATGAAAAATCGTCTAACGCTTTACGGGTACCCAAGTGAAAAAATAAGAATTCTTAGATACGGACTCGATCTTAACAAATTCAAACCTCAAGGAGAAAAGTACGAAAAATTAACATTCCTAACGATTGCAAGATTTACAGAAAAGAAAGGAATCCAAGATTCATTAGAGGCTTTTCAACTACTGCGAGGAAGAGAAAATCTACAATATAACGTAATAGGGACGGGACACTTAGCTTTGGAACTCAAATTCAAAATAAAACACTTTGCCTTAAAAAACGAGAATCGTATAAATTTTCTCGGGGAGTTAACACAAGAAGAAGTACTTAAAGAAATACAAAAATCCCATGTATTTGTTTTAACAAGTAAAACCGCATCAAGTGGAGACATGGAAGGATTGCCCGTCTCCTTAATTGAAGCAAGTGCTTGTGAACTTCCTTGCGTAAGCACAAAACATGCAGGAATCGAGGAACTATTAAAAAACGAATTCTCTGCATTTCTAGCTCCTGAAGGAGATATAAAGAAAATAGCTCTCTTCATGTTCACCTTATCAGACAACAAACAACTTAGAGAGGAATTCGGACGGAATGCAAGAATCCGAACAAAGGCTCTTTTCAACAAAGAAAAAACCATAAAAGATTTATATAGGCTTTTATTTGACGAGGAATACCAACAATGAAACTTATCGACTTTTCCGATAAAAAATTAAAAGACTTTTTTACTGAAGTGGAGACATACGAAAGTTTATATAAATTAGACTTTTTAGGCTATCCGTGGTACCTAATGGCACAAACGAATATACGAAACAGAAGAATTTATCAAAAAGCGGCAATTCATTACACAGAACAGAGAATAAGAAAAGAGGACTTTAAAATAAAACAAAAACTACTTAAGGAAACTTTTGACTATGTTTTCTTTATTAGTGCAGATTCAAGAAAAGACAGCATAGAATCCGCACATTTTCAAGATTTGTTTAAATATTTAAAAGAGAAAGAGAAAAGATTTATCATTTTCGAAGGAGCTTCTGGAGGCGAAGGAGATAAAAAATACTTGGAAAGTAAATATGCAGATATAACCGTTCCACAAGAATTCGTACAAGATAGGACATTTCCTGAATTTGTAACAACTCTTAGAGATTCTTTCACACAGGAAATAGCTAACTTATTCGAAGAATCTCTTCCAGATAATTTCCAGGAACTCAGAGAAGAGTACATAAGACTAAGAAGTAAAATACACATACTTATTTTTAATCAAACTTTAATGAGGCAACTTAAAGGAAAAGCATTCTTTGGAGCTAAAGGAACTCATGCGTGGACAGGATTTAATAATGAATTTTCAGTGGTAGAAGTAGATCACGGATATCAAAGACAGAGCCAAAATAAATATCCACAATTATCAGAAAAAGTAAAAAGGTACTACGAAACAGTTTTTAACCTTGATAAGTACTTTTTCCTGTGTAATAATAAAACAAGTACATCCCTTCAAAAAGGACTGTATCGAGAAGAAAACGTATTCAATAACGGACTTCCAGAACTTCGAAACTATGAACAAAAAGAAATTAAAAAAACTCAAAATCCTATTATACTAATAGCGACTACCGGAGGAAACTACAACGAAACAGATTTACGAAATCTAATTGCATTAATGCGAAAAAAATTCAAAGCGGATATATGGATTAAAACACATCCCACATATGAAAAAGAGGATAGATATTCTGATATTCCTTATATAAAATCAATAAATAATAAACCTAAATATGACTCATTTTCAGAAGCAGATGTTATAATTTGTGCAGCCGGATCAATGGCATATGAAGCAGCAAATTTTACACAGAAGTATATGATATTTCCAATAGAAGAAGCAAATACAGAAAAACTGTTTCCTAGAGATAAAATACTCCACCTTAACGACTATCAAAAGTTTTTAAATAAAGTTGAAGCATATTTAAAAATGCCAAAGATTCAGTTTAAACGAAAAGAACAAGGTGATTATATTTCAGAATACGATAAACTTTTTAAAAGGATTGAAAATGCCTAAACACCTTTTCGACAAGGAAAGAAAAACAAGGAGAAAGAACCGTGCAGACAAAGAAACAACTTGAAACAGAAAATACTGTTTTAAAGTCACAGAACCATCAATTGAAATTGATGATAAGACAAGGAATTAAAAAAGGACATTTCAAAATTTGTAAAGATTGTTGCAATGTCTATAAATTCCATTTCTATCCAACAAATCCACAAGAGACAGGAACTTGTAAATTCTGTGGAAGAGAAGACCTTGAGACTTCAACTTTGAAACTTACTAATCCAGATCAACTCAATCCGTAACAGTAAAAACGTTTAGGAAAGTAAAGTGAACCTAAAAGACATGCAAAAACCTCAAACTCCAACAGCTTTTGAAGCGGATGCAGAAGCTCCCCCTGAAACCAAAATAGTTACGGGTTTGGATGCAGAAGATATACGAGTACTCAAAGGATTGGAGGGAGTTATTCTTCTTGGATTTGACGAAAAAACAAGAAGGGTAAGTATATCTTCTGCTGCAAGTCACAAAGATGCTAAAATGCGGGATATAATGATAGTCACTGCAAATACCGTTTTTCGAGACTTGATGGAAAGAGTCAAAAATCAAAAGTATCAAGTTTTTCCCTAAATTGATAGTGGAGTTTTAAAATGTCAGGAACACATTTAGTCGTAGATAAGTCTGATAAAATAATCCCCTATTATCCGTACATAGGAGGTCTATGGGCTAATTTAGTAATCAATCATATAGAAAAAGGAATCCTGTTTGAACAAGGAGATGCAATGGTTATTAGAAACGAATTACAAGCAGCGGGTTTTGAGTGGGGAAAAGATTTTTATTTAAAGAAAATTTAAAATTGAGGAGATTTCGCTAATGCAAAAAGCACAGATTAAAAAAGGAGCTAGAGTTAGCAAAGGTTCCACTTTCATGACTTGGAAAGAGGAAAACACTATTTTTGATCTTGTAGAAGACGGAATTCCAGATCGAGCACAATTAATAAACAAAGAAGGAGTCTTTTATACCGATCTTAGAAACATCACATTTCTTTCAGAAAGAGAAGTTGCGTTACTCGAAACTATAAAAACATTAAAATTGGAGAGGAGTGATAGAGTTAAAGTGCTTGAAGAAGCGTTGAAGCCAATTGTTGATGCGTGGGTAGAGGACAGCCTCACAAAGAGCTTGCCAGATCAAATAAAGCTCGCTGTAAATGTTAAAATTGTAGATATGCGTAATGCAGCTAAAGCCCTGGGAGGTGAATGATGAATAAGTATAGAATAACTAAGCTTGGAATACAACAGCATCCTGAAGGGACTATTGTATATTATAAAGATGTTGAAGCCGAGATCGAGCGGTTACGGGAAGCATTGAAAGAGTATCATGGAATGTTTAAGCATAAACTTGGCGAATGCGAAACCATTACTTGCAGAGGATATACGCAAAAAGTTAATTATAATTACTGCTATATCTGCAAACCAATAGTTAACGCCCGAGAAGCTCTGAAAGGCGGGAGTGCTAAGTTGAATAATCGCACGTGTAAAACATGCCACTGGATAGATGGATACGATTGTATTTATGTCCATGAAGAAAACGCAGCAATGTTTACTCCTAAGCTAAGTTTGGGTATAGATAACATAGATACGCATTATTGTGCTGAGTGGAAAGGCTGTGTTAAGGAGAATGAAATATGAGACGATTTATAAAAGAATTATTTTGTCCCCATTTAAAGTGCGCCAGAATTGGACATCGAATAAAAATAAAACACAGAAGAGTCCTTGCTCTTGATAGTGGATATCACCAAGTTGCTAAACGCTGGAAACAAGAAAAAACAGTATGCTTGAGATGTAAGAAATTGATTAAGGATTGGGAAAATGTTCAATTATTGGCTATTTGTTCAAAAGTAACAATGACTACAAGTGATTGGGATTTAATACACGAGCAAGGATGGATAAAAATATGAATAAAGACCCTTTAGAATACATTCCACCGGAATCGATAAATACGACTATGTTAGAAGAATTGGAAATTATACAGAATTTCATACTTTCAGCTCCTTTGAAAGATAATCCTTTCGCAAAAGATTTTTATAATTTATGGAGAAAAGACAATGAATCTAAAAGAAATGTTTGAAGAGTATAGATGGGAAGACTATCCAGAACAAAGAAAGCTATCTGATCCGATTGAAAACTATTTTGATAAGAAGGGATACTTCAGATGGGATTTATCGAATATAGTTGAAAAAATTAATGCACTTATCAACGTATTACAATGGCACGAATTCAAACTGGGATTAACAAATGAAGAACATGGTTGTACTTGTCACATAAACGAAAGTGCAACATTTATGTATTGTGAACGTAAGTGTATAAACTGCATTCCAACAGAAAGATCGGTAAGTTGGCATAAAAAGGAAGCTGAAATGAATACCAAAAAGAAAAAATGAATGAGATAGTACATAAAAAAGAAAACTGGAAGTATATCGAAATTAAAAATATTGATAATATATCAATAAGGATTTCGGTTTGCGAAAAGGAAGTTAAGCTAACTGCTTGGGAGCACATCAACGCCAATAAATTACGAAACCTGCATGAAAGTTTAGAAAAAGTTAAAATTAAAACAAGGCTTGCTATTTGTAACACTTGTATCATATTATACATTCCACGAAATTAAAAGGAGATATGATGAGTACAAAATACTGTAATGGATATTTTAAAGGTAAAGAGAATAGATGTCAATGCGGATCACCCGTAAAAGATGTAACTTCTTTTAGTCCTAATGCAGCACTAAAGGAATCCGCAGATAATTATAGACCAAAAATGCCTTCTCGAGCTGCTTGTTGGGAGGGGCATAGTTGGTTCCTTTCAGAGGATACAGATTTAGTATGGGTACTTGAATGAAACTTAAATATACAATACTACTACTTTTTCTTCTAATAGCTTGTCGCCTACAAACCCCAAGTTATCATGAGAGTTTAGGAACAATAGAATTGATCGAAACAACAATTGTTGATTCTATAGAAGTATCCGTTCTTACAACAACTACGCACGTAATAACATTAACAAAGATAAGGGAAGAGTTTAAAATCGAAGACGATATTTTCTATTACGGAAAGAGTAAAGGATATCATTATATAATTAGAGGGAATACAGATGAACTTATTCCCGCTTATACAATAGATGAATTATATGGATAAAAAAACATATAATCATCTTATGTATAAAAGCCGTCATTGGTCTGGTTATCGTATTATAAAGAAAGGAATAGTAAGAGTTAAAGGAGACTCTTACAAACTTCCAGAAGAATATTTACGTCTTGAAGGAGAAACTGTTTATGTTGATTTTACAGATGAGATGTCTATTACCTTATGGACGTGCGGAAAGTTAGGACAACGAAAGTTTATATGTTATGCTCAATATATAGTTAGGACTGCCTAACATGGTTCTGTACCATAAAAAATAATATAAAAAATTTTTAAGAAAGTTACTATGGAAACATTATTGTTAAAATCTATTAACCATCTACGTAGATGGCAAAGTCGGTATATAGAAAAACGAGGGACTGCTATTATTGTGAATGAAAGGATAATCTGTTCTCCTGACATAGCGGATGAATTAGGGGAAATGTTGGTTAATACCTATAAAATCAAACAAGAAGAGTTATATCGTATAGAAGAACAATTAACTACAGAAGAGTATGAAAAAAATAATCCGTTAGCTCCTATTATTAACTTATTGGATAAACTGGAAGGATTGCAAATACTAAAAAGTCCGCTTATGCCAACAACGGAAGTTGTAGTGATTCCTGATTAATATGAAACTTTTTGTATAACACCTTTTTCAGTGGAAATTTAACATTTGGTAAATGAGTGTGATACCCCCTAAGTCACTTTTTTTCTAAAATTTCAAATAACAAGCACTTATATATTATATAACACCAATGGCTCTCTTCTAAAAGGGTTGTGTTCCTTGTCACGTTGTACGCAGTACGCTTTTCGTATCTTCTGATATGGCTCTTTCCGGTGGGAATTAAATTGTTTTCTTAAGATTATTTATATTTTTTAAATAAACGTAAAGAAAATTATAAATAAATTATTGAAAACTTTTATAGTACTCCCGAGGTTTTGAAATGAAATACTGATAACCTGTAAAATTGCTCTTTGAAAAGTGAGATTGTAAAATGTTTGAGATATTTTCTCTTGAAAAGGAGATCATAATGAAAGCTTTATTAAGTGAAAAAGTTATTGCGTTTTTCTTATTGTTCGGTATCGTTGTAAATATTGACAACAAAAACGCAAAGATAGAGGAAGTTATACAGTTCACAAACGGACACTCCGGTACCTTTCGTAGTATCCTAAACAAAATAAATACAGCGTTTTCCCAAAGCGAACAAGTTCTCTTGAAAAGTAAGATTGACGTTGTAAAGGAAAGAGATCATAGCATTTCGATAATGGGAAAACAAACAGGTAAACAGTTACAAGAGAGCGTAACAGCATTGCCTCAATTGAACACCCGACTCGAGACTGTTAGTGCAGAGTTGTCCTTATTGCGCTTAGAACTGGAAACAAACAGTGTTCGTAACCTTTGCATGAAAAAAGAGTTACAAGGCAAGGGGCTTGAAGTAACTACGATAACAGCAGACATTGACATATTTTCGTTTATGTCTGAGTTCTCAAAATTGTACAATGATGAGAGTGTTAAACTCTCCGAAACTGAGAAAAAGTTTACACTCCTTGCACTGAAAAGAATTGCTGTAGCTCAGAGCCTTTTCACGGTAGGAGCACTAATAGAAGATTGCTTTTCACGCCTCTCCGAAGTATCTGAGAAAACTGAAGAGTAACTTAATCGAGACAGGTAGCTACGTTAAAGTACAGGATTTCAAATATTCAAGTTTTAACATTAAAAGTTTGATAATAGAAAAATAAGAGAAGTATTGAGATATTTTACACTTTCACGAAATATGTAAATAAGTACCTTATGGTAGCTCTTGTCTTTATGGAAAGATTAATCACTATCGAAAGTGACAAGAGCACAAAAAACTTAAGGAGAGAAAAAAGATGAAAAACGTACCGATAAGATTGAGATTATCAGTTGGTCTCATTAGCATTAAAACGAGACGGATTGAAAATTCAATTAGTGAGAACAGGGTATCAATTGAAGAAATGTCACAATACTATCAAGCTTTACAAAAGGAAGTGTCTTTTATAGAAAAAGCTTTTCTCACTGTAAAGTAGAAAAGTAGAAAATAGATTTTTTAGAAGTAGCGTGTTTTTGCTACTTCTTTTTTTAGTGTCAAAATTTAAATTCAGTTTTTATGACAAAAATAAAAGACAAAAGATCGAAAAAAGTAAATAAATGAAAATGTTTACCTTTTTTGGCATTCTGTTAAAAAAAGAAAAATTTCCTAAAAATACGGATCCCCTATTTAAAAAATTGCAGTTTTATTTTTTCTGTGGTGTTCCTTGAAAAACTGGAAAAGACATGAAAACAAAATCGAAAATTAAAATTCCGAGAAATGAAATAGCTGATAAAATCTTCTCTGAATTACAAGACTATGACTGTATCAAAATTATAGATGCAATTATAGATCACAAAGGATTTCTTAAAAAAGAAATTCCCTCGCCTTACATCTCTGAACTTTCACACGAAGTCTTAGAGAACTTCTATGTCTGGTCTCGAATAATAGAAGAAATTTCCCAAAAGAAAACAAAAGAAAGTTACCTGCAATTAATCATGCGAGCTTTAGGTGCAGAATATTGCGGATATCTTGAAAATATCATTTCTATAATCACAAAGGAGATTAAAGAAAATGTCTGTAGTGATGTTTGAAAAAGAGAAAAAGAACTCCGTACAAGTAAGAGACGGAGTCTCTACCTGTGAAACAGGAGAGGTATTAGGGAGATTCGGACTCCCGCCTTATCCGCTGAAAACTAAAATAATCGTGGATTCTACTACGCTTTCAGACGATGTGAAACGATTAAAAAACAATTTAACAGACTGGAAAGCACAAGTTGAATATTTAGAATTTCAGCTTGAACATGAGCAAATTTCAGATAATGAGTTCTGTGAGCAATATGAGAAGTTAGAAAAACTCATTCTGGATACTGAAAACTTTCTGGAGACAGTATGATAGAACAAACATGGACAGAGCTATTTCAAGAGTTCGGAATAGTTTCAAGTATTCTTTTTATCCTTTGGATTCGGATAAAAGTTGAATTAAAGAAAGAAAGGAAAAGAAATGGATAAGCAAGCCATCATTTCAAAAATGCTTGAGGTAATTATTTCTCTTCAGAAAGAAAGAAAAACAGATTCAAAGTACTCAGATAAGGAGTATATTGAACATGAAGAAAAGCTCAGAGCCCTGATAACAGTACTTGCTTTCTACAGATATAACAAAACTGAGTCATAATTAAAACAAGCGATTTTGAAAAAACAGTAAAATAAAGTGTTAGGGCAAACTAACATACGGGTTTTGTCCGCCGTCAACCAAACCGGAGTTAGGCTGAATGTAATAAAAAAAGAGGATTTTAGAAAAAACTGAAAAAAGACAAAAAATGAAAAAATAGAAAATAAATTGTATAATTATAAAAGGTATCGTAAGTCCTTGTAATCACAGGGACTTAGAAATATTTTTTAAAATACCAGAATCAGCATTCTGAAAAATATTTCTAAGTCTTTATATTACAGTAATTTATAGTAATTTATTTGTAAAAAGCTGAAAATAATAAGAAAAAAGCGAATAATTGTTAGAAAAAGTTGAAAATTTGAGAGGTTGGGGGAGCAGAAGGTTTTATTTTTCTCCACTCTTTCATAATCAACAACCTTAATTACTTGCACTCGCTTTTTAATTTCCTTATATTAACAAATGCCGGATTTTTTCGGCGTTACTGGAGAAACCAATCATGAAAAACTCAGTAACTTATGCTAGTTTCCTACGCAATAAATATAAAACAGGAGACATACTACACGTAACCCATGACCTTGACGGTAAATCTCTTATCCGACTATACGGCATAGAGACAAAATCAGGAACTATACTGTTGAAATATCAAGTCTTAGAAGGTAATCTCAACGGTGGTAGCTATAATAAAACAATGCCAATATATTATATTAGTATCTTTAAAAGATATAATACATTTAAAATAAGAAGGAGTAAAAAATGAAACATACTCAAGAAGAATGGATTGCAGCAATGATTAGAACGAAAAAAAGATTTACGGACTCTACTCATGATTGTGTTTTATGTAAATTAGCAGCTTCTTCAAATAATAAGTGTAAAAATTGTATTTGTACTAGTGAGGATTTTAGAAAAGGATTGAAGGTATATATAGAAGATTTTCCTTGTTATAACCTTATTCCTCATACTCCTCCTCAAGCCGAAGACGCTCTGTGGAAAAGAAGAGAATCACTATCAGTTATAAATGAAGTTCTTATCCCTAACTTAAAAAGAATGAAGAAAACTAATAAATTCTTTGCACAATTAGATAAGATATATTCAAAAGTATGTCATAAATGTAATCAAAGATTTGAAACAGTAATACGAAATAAAAGACTGTGTAATCTTTGCGTTAAAAGGAGATAATCATGAAAGAATCTACATTCAGAAGAGTAAAAGTTGGGGACTTAGTTTTATTAACTGATACTCCAATAGGATATAGCAGACTTGCTAATAAAATAGTAAGAGTTATTGCTTTGAAAAGAATATATCCTCCCGTTAATCCTCCCTTTGCTTATGATAGAGAAAATAGTATATGGATAGACGGATCAAAACATAGTGGCTTTTCACGGGATGAATGTACTATGAGCGCAAATGATATTAAACGTAAATGGAGTAAGAAATGATGAGACAATCTACATTAGATATGATTAGAATTGCAAAAGGAAATTAATTCTGGTAAACTGGAAAAGTTTCCTAACTTTTTAATTGGAGATAGGATAAAAGTAATAGATAATCCTCCTATTTGGAAAGCTCAGGCAGGGAGAAAAGGAACCGTTATTGAAATAAAAGCTGATATATTCTCAGTGATAGGAGCACAGTACAGTGTATTATTTGATGGAGATGATGGAGCTTGCTTTTGGTTCCATGATTATAATTCCGTTCTTGAAAAGGTGGAATAATGATAAATGAATTAGAAGAACTTTATTCGGATATGGAATTTCATAATAAGAAAAGAGTAGAATTTATAAAAGCGGGTAGGAAAGGTCTTGCACGAATTCATACCATTTGTATTTTTAGATTAGCTAAGAGAATGGAAGAAATAATAAATCTGATAGGAATTGAAAAATGTTTTAAGAAAGCAGTAAGTAAATTACATCCTAATTAAAGGAGAGGTAAAAAAATCATGGCAAAAGCAATTGATTATGATGGGATACCCCATTTTTTTCCGTCAAATACAACCATAATACAACACGCATATAGACACAAAGATTCAGAAATGGTAAGTATAATTATTAAAGATGGAAATTTTTCTCAAAAAGATATTCATTTTTCAATTGAGGAAGCTGCACAGATTGGATATGATTATGATTTTAGAACAAATGATGAGAAAAAACTATAAAAACGGAAAGAGGAAATCATGACTTTTAAAGAATTTGTATTAAAATACTTAACAGACAACGGCATGTTTCCAGATCAAGCCGAAGCAGTTTTTGAAAACTTAAAAAATGATAGTGCGTCTGAACCTATGCAAGGACGATGGAATGATAATGTAGAAGGATATCCCTCTATAATAAAAATCGGAATCTTACTTCCTCTCAATAAATTAGCACTGGAGTGGATTGATAAAAATAAACCAAAAGCTTGGTTTCGTCCAATGTTCGATAAAGAACAACTTGATAAAATCATGGAGAAAAAATGAGTAAAAAAATTAAAGATGCTTACGTAGAGGCTTTAGAAGAAATTGCTACGGAATATGAGCATAGAGCACATGATATAACAGATTGTAAACTCTGTTTTATGACAGGAAGATTTCCTCAATCTCACGGAGACTGTGATAATAATCTGTGTTTTTTGTGCCCGGAAATATTATTCGTTTCCAAATTTAACGGAAAAGGCTTAGAGCCTCCTTGTAGGAAACATGGTGGTACCTTTAAGGATCAAAAGGCTCGTGGTAAATATCTACGAGACACAGTTATTCCAAAAGTAAAGAAAGCACACGCAAATTCAAACTGTTTCAGTGTTAATAAACTGGAGCCTTAAAGTAAAACGGAGAAAAAGATGAGCTTGAGATTACATAAAGAACACGGAGTCAATCCTACAATTCCCCTATGTTATTTTTGTGGAAAAGAAAAAGGGGAATTGGTTATGCTCGGAGCTGCGTATAAAGAAAAAGCTCCTATGAATATGGTAATAAATAAAGAACCTTGTCCCGACTGTGTAGAAAATATGAAAAAAGGAATAATGTTTATTTCAGTACGAGATGGAGAAGAAGGAAAAATCCTTATAGAACTGGAAGAATGGTTATTCTTAACGAAAAAGCACTTGATAAAATAATAAAACCTCCGGTATTAAGAGAGGAAATAAGACAGAAAAGAATGTGCTTTCTTGAAGATTCTATATGGAAAAGGATAGGACTACCAACGGAGTAAAAAATGAAAATTAATTTAGATGAACACACTCAATTGATTTCAACTGAACGTTGGATAAGTGACAAGAAAATGATGAAAATTCTTCATAAAGATTTATATTACGAAGATGCAAAGGAAATTTTTCAGGGATTAAAAGATGAGGATATACGAATAGGACGTAGTGTATTCTCTGGTAATTGGAAAAGTTTATTCGGGATAAGATTCCGATTTGGATTTATGGAAATTCGAAGAATTATTGAACCTATTATGAAAATGGTAATAAATCAAGAACCTTGTCCAGACTGTATAAAACAGATGGCAAAAGAAAATAATGATAGTGATCTGTTTCTGAATGTAGATATGGAAGATATAAAAACGGACTTGGAAAGTCTTGAAAGTGATATAGACGATTTAATTCAGGAAATAACTTAGGAGAATACAAGGTTAAAAAGTTGGTTAAAATGGAAAGTATTTAAACTTTTTGGAATTATCCTCGATTTCTTTAAAATAGGACAAGAGGTTTACGAAGAGGACAGACAGCCGCATGAAATAGAAGAAGAAAACGAACTACATTAACTTAAAATCTATTTTTGATATAGTGTTCCTTATGACATTACTGAAAGGAATAAGGTGATGCTATCATGTCCTGAAAACCATAATTCCGAACACTATATCAAAATATTATCTATTAAAGGAAAGGAGCTTAAAATGAAGAAATAATTATAAACTATCTACCTAATAATAGATGGTATCCTGATACAGGAAAAAGAGCCTCTTACACTCTTTTTGGATTATAAAAACTTTCTTCTCTTTACCTACTTCTTTAAGAAGAAATGTTTTAATATCTCGGTTCGAGTCCGAGACAGGATGCAAAGAATAGAAATAAATCTATTCTTATAAAAAATAATAGGAGGTTATTGTGATTAGCATTGCTCAATGCGCTAATGAACTCGGGATCAATTCTACTACGTTCTTTAACACTTTGACTCAGGATAAGGACATTAGAATTAGAATTACCCAAAGGAAAAAAGTAAAGGATACTGATAGTGACGGTAAATCCGTACCTTTACTTTCTACCGAACCTAACGCAGGAATGACCGAAAAAGTAGTTTCTTTCGTTCCCTTTGATCGCTCTCGACATATGAACAGAAGATTTAATAAATTCTTCATAACTCCTGAGAAATTTGAAGAAATTAAATTGAGGTTGAGATGAGGTACCATCTCAAATATGAAGCAGATACCTGTAAATACTGCGGAGCAAAAAAAGATAAAAACTGGACGAGTACTTCTTATCCTAAAATCCACAGACGCTATTTTAAATGTGAGACGTATTTAACTCCACTTGGAGACGGAAGTTACTTTGTTCAATCTTCTAAATGTAGTGCAATAAGGATGAAAAGACGAGATGCGAGAATATCAAATTTAGAAGAGAGAGTTAAAAGACTTGAAAGTTTAGGAGGTTGAGATGAGCAAGGAAATTAAAGAGGACTTTATCCAAGCATTTGAAAAAATTGCTACGGATTATGAAAATGAGACCCATTTGGGAAGTTCTTGTATTTTATGTTTTATGACAGGTAGATGGACAGACAACGGTCGCACTACAAAAGAGGGAAACTGTTTTAATTGTCCTGAAATATTATTTATAAATAAAAAGAACTATCGTCCCCATTTTACTAACTTACCTTGTCGACAACACGGAGTAGATGTACGGCACGGTGGGGGAAAAGAACAGAGAGCAAGAGGTCTATATCTTAGAGAAGTAATTATACCAAAATTGAAAACTACACATGCTAATAGTAAATGTTTTCAAGTAAATCACTTGAGGAAGAAATGACGAAAAAAGAGAAAAAAATAATAGGAGATTGCCGTGAAAATCTTCGTGAGATTATTGATAGTCTGGAATCTCTTACTTTTATTACTGCTCCTGAGAGAGATTTCCAAGAGACGTTAATGAAATCTACTAAATTACTTCAAAGAGATTTCCAAAGCTTTGATGTATTGACAAGTTAAGGAAAACTATGAAAGAAATCTCGGAATTTCACGAAAAAGTTTTGCCCTCACAAACGGCAACTTTTAAATTCCTTTGCGACAAATTAAATATCTATCCAAGCAGGAGACAATGGAATAAGTTTGCTAACCAAGAAGGAACGGTATATAATTATTTTAAAGAAAGAGAGAAAAAAGATGAAAAAGGATATTGAAGAGATTAAAGAAGCTGTATTACATACTACTCTGGCAGCTCTTTGCACCCCGTCTGTTTCAGAAAAAATGTACGATCCACAATTCAAATTAGTTCTTCCTGACGGAAAACGAACTGATAATACTACCCCTGAAAGAACTGAATTGAAAGAAAAACGGAAAGTCCGGAAACTGAAGAAGCAACAAAAGAGAAATGCAGAATCTCAAGGAAGAGCAAATTCCAGAAAAAACTGGAAGGGGAAATAATATGAATTTCCGAGACAGTAAAAAATTTAAAACAGATGCTAAAATAACACAAGAAGAGTTTATTGCTATTTTAGCAACAAGAGATAGATACCTCATGAAGAATTTAAAAGAGGAATCTCCTCTCTACCACAAAGAAAAATATTGTCCTCTTTGTATTGTTGCAGAACTTGAACCGGGAGATGGTTGTGATGATATTTGTGTTATTTATAAATTATTTGATATAGGTATCTCTGTTGGCGCTTGTAATAATATCGGACCGGAAATTCCAGAAGGGTCAGCGTTCTATTTAACCAAAAAAGCCCTTCAAGACGATACAATTATTCGAAGAATGTGGTGGGATGAAATTATTAAAGAAATCCGAAAAAGAGATATGGTAGAGTAATGAAAAAGTATAAAGTCAAATGCTTTAAAAAGCATAGAAACCTATCTGGAGAAAAGATGAAAGCAATGCTTATTTGCCCGTTCACGGAAAAACCTGTTGAAGTTAATATCAAGGTCTCTAAATATGTACAAAGCGGTAATACTGCAATATTATTATCATGCAAAGCGGAGGATGGAGATTATTTAGAACCTTATGCAAACTTAACAGTTGATCTTCCTGATATTAAATTAAATGAGAATGAAATAATAGTCAAACTTTGGAGGGAAAACGAAGGTTTGGTAGGACTTCTCGAAACTGCTTATTTTGAAGATACAGGAAGAATGATTTCAACAGGAGTGGTATTAGCTAATATTTGGTTATTTAAACCGGAGGGAAAATAAAATAATGAAAACAGGAGGAAAAGCTTACTTCGAGAAAATTCTGAAAAACTGGAAAAATGCTGTCTTGCCATCTTCAAAAGAAGAAACGCAGATTTACCAAACTTGGTTAGATAAATTCGGAACTACTGGATTGACACATCCTCTCACTTCTCTTAGAGATATGTTAGAAGATGTAGCAGGAGTACCAAAACGAAAAGATAGGAGAGATTAAATGGTTAATTTAGAAAACGTTGAAGTTGGAGATATTCTTACAATAAGACTTACTGTAGAATCCGTCCGAGATATTCCCCTTCATTCAAAAGAAGAGATGGATGAGGTAAAACGAAAAAAAGAAGCTGGAGAGCCTGTCGAAAAGTTTCTATTATTTAAAGAAATTGACGATTGTTTAAAAACCTCCAGAGCTGAGAAAATAGCACTTTTACACGAAAGAGGAGAGTAATTATGAATTCAAAAAACAAGGAACGAAGGAGTCCAAAAAAATTAGCAGAGCAACTACCGACTCTTTCTGATTTGACATGTGCAAAGTTAACGGATATTGCTTTTTGTATTTTTTGTGAGACAAATATTGTACAAACAGAAGAGGGCTTGTGTCCTCATTGTGGCGGAGAAGACCTAAACCGTTAGGAGAATAATTATGAAATCAAAACATTTTGTCGCTGTTAGGCGATTTATTGGAGGAAAAGCTGAGTCTGCTCATCATGACTGGTTTGATTTTGAAACTGTTGCTAGCAGAGAAAAATTAGTGCAGCAAACAGTCGAATTTCATGATATGAAATATCCTATAATGGCAGACTATCATCCTTTTCAACGAATTGTAGAAATAAAAGTCGAGGAGATTTCTGAGAAAACAGCAGAGCTTGTTAATAATATAGAAGCGAGCTTCCGAGAAAATTTAAATAAAGACTCAATTCTAGGATTAGTAAACAGTATGGCAGTGGAACAAGAAGCTTTTATTCTACAAGCTCTCGAAACATATGATATTACTCAACTTTTTACAGATACTTTTGACATAGCAGAACTTTTCGAAGATTTATTTCCTGACGACTATGCAGAAGCTTTTAAGGAGTTTAAACTAAATTTCCTTTTGTGTCAAACCTGTAGTGATTATTTTATTCCGACAACTGAAAGAGAGAAACAAATAGCAGATCGAGAAGAACCGTGGTATTGTAAAAAATGTATGGGAGAGAAGAGTAATGAAATTAAAAGTAGTTGAACTCGATATGAATGATGCTCTTTCAGAAGAGACAAAAGAAGAGTGTCATATCTTAAAACTCACAGCGGTATATTTATACGATTTTGAAGAAGTAACCTATTTAGTCTCTTTTAGTTCGGCTTATTGGTTACATTTTCTTTATTGTAATTATACTTTAGAAGAAGACTATGCTTCAGATGAGTTACGAGACAAAATAGATGAAATGTTAACGTCCGAATTCTTTGAAAATATTTATAGAGGTGTTAGAGATATTGACGAAATTCCAGAACAGATAGACCTCGAAGAGGACTTTGATGAAAATATCGAAGATGCAATTGAATATTGTAGAGGAAATCATTTTATTTAAAAAATAGGGAGGATAAGATGGAAATTGAAAATATCGAAGATCAGAACACGGAAAGAGAGTCTCACGAACTCATTCGAGAAAATGAAAAAAGGATTGTTTTTGCTTCTTTAGAAAACCTGCAAAAAATTGTGAAGGAACACAGCTTCCACCTTTTTGTATGGGAATGTGAAGGAACTTTTGCTAAAATGAATTTTAATTTTAATTCAAAGTTTAAAGACTTTTCTCCTATTCTTGTAGATGTTCAAACTGCTAATATGTTACTAACCGTTTATGAAGCTCTTAAAAATAAGCAGGAGTTTGAAGCAATAATTAAAAGAAGCAGGTATCAATTCGCTAAAATGGTGGAATTTGGATGGAGTTGTATAAAATGAAAATTTACAAGAGAAAATTTCTTTCGATGCGCAGTAAAGTGCCATCTAGTTTAGAAGAACTGAAAAAAGAATATTTGAGAAATCGGAATCAAAAAGAGTGGGAAGCTCTTGAAAAAGAACTTGAAAGAGAACTTCCCCGCTTCAAGACTATTATAACGAGGGAATATAAATTTGAGATCGTACAAGATTAGAAAGGAAAGTTATGAAATTAATAATTGAAATTGAACTTGGGAATGCTGCTTGTAGAACTCCTCGAGATGTCGCAAAACTACTTGCAAACTATGTTTTTAAATTAAATCTTAAAGACAAATGGGATCATCTTGACTTTATACATATATTTATAGATAGCAATGGAAATAGTGTAGGAGAAGCAAAAAGAGAAGAGGAGGAATAATGATTACAAAAGAACACGCCTTGAATTTCCGTGGAGGGGAAATTCTCCACTACGGAACGTGTCTTAAAACAATCGGACTTCGTGGAGGAGAAACATTTTCTATTGAAAAGTGGAGAGTTAACGGAAAGACAAAAACATGGAAAACTCGTCCGGGAGATTTTGAAGTTCCTTTAAAACACGGAATGTCTGGACCGCATGATTATTTGAATAATGACAACGCAGAATATTTTCATTTAGAAAAAGATTGTAAACCAAATATTCATAAAACAAGGAAAAAACAATGACCACTCCTTTAAGAAAACTAACTTCTGCTCTTGATAAACACAGCATACGTAATAAAAAACTAGAGGCTGTTTGTGCTGTTTATCGAAATACAGAGACCGGAGAAGAATTTTTCGATTTCGCTACAATAGCTCAAGATAGGGGATTTTGTAAAGAGAAAATGAAAGAGCGAAAAATTAGAGAAACCGTAGTTTTTATAAAACACAATCCTTATATTTGCATTGTAAACGTAGATATCTCTGCAAAGGGAGTTTTAGAAAGGATAAGATAATGAAAAAAGATAATTTAGTAGGCAGACACATCTCCCTTAAAGAAGATTATACTTCTTGTGGGAGACTGTTTAAAAAAGGAACACCAGGAATGATAGTTAGCTTTAATAGTCGAAGACTCGCTCACTATTTAACCAGAATAACGATAAATAGAATGTTACTGAGTTTAAGAAGAAGTGATTTTATTTTACACAGAAAGGAAATAAAATGAATACGAGTAAATTGATAGGAAGAGAAATAATCTTAAAACAAGATTATTATCAGTGTGGAGCAAGAACGGATCGCAAAGGAGCAAAAGGAACCGTAACAAATTACTATAGTAATCGGATAGCTGCTTATTTGATTACACTACCAAGCGGGAGATTGCTTAATCTAAGTAGAAAGCAATTCACTGTTCCGAGGAAGAAATAAATGGAAACTTGGAGTATTATTGAATTACAAAAACTAAAAAGATTTGGACGTACCTCTTCGATAAAAGAGCTGGCTATAATCTTAGACCGATCTTATTCTTCAGTTCATGCTAAATTAATTGAATTGAAAATAGACTATCCAAAACGATTTTTAGAGTGGACTGTTGAAGAAGAAGAACTTGTGAAAAAATTACTTAAAACCGGGATGAAAGCAAAAGAAATACAGAAATCTTGTATAACTTATCGAAGCTATATCGCTATAAAACGAAAAATTCAAAATATGCGGAGGAAATCTTGAGCAACAGAGTCACCATATTAATGATCTCTCGACACATTTATTCGGAAGTTCAAACGGATGATCTTATCCAAACACTAAAAAAAGAAGGACTCTTAAAAGAGGGAGATTATCCATTTATGATAAAATTCCGACAAAAGTGGAGTGCTTCAGAAAGCGAAAAAAACGATACCAGAGAAAATAAAGAAATCTGGAAAGCACTGATAGAAGAAAACGATGTAATTGCAGGAGTTTTCCCTCCTGTTGCATTACAAACAAAACCAGAAGGTGTTCCCGTGTTTATTTCAATAGGTGGTGGGATGAAAGGAAAAGTGGAACATAAACGTTGGATGATTTGGAGAGGATAAAAATGGGAAACTACATAAACTATAAAGAACATACAATGAACCATTTCACAAAATGTATGTGTAACACCGAAGGAATTGAAATTTCAGTTGAGAATTATTTCAACAATAAAGTAAAAATAGCATCAATTCACTTTTGGGAAATGGGAGGTTCTTTCGGAGATGATAGACCTTCATTGTGGAATAGAATAAAATCAGCATGGTATGTTTTAAGAAAAGGACATTCACCATTTGCATGGGATTTAGAATTGGATGTAGAAGGATTGAAAACACTGAAGAAAAATATTGAAGATGTTATTAAGGAAATGGAAGGTAAAAATGCACAAGATAATTGAACAAGCTAATTATCTGAAATCTCTTGGAGCTGTTACCAAAAAAGTTAAAGACATCGAAATCTCTGAAGAGGAGATTAAAAAAGCTTTAAAATGTCCGTCCGATTTTGGCTGGTTTGGAAGAGATGAAATGTTTGAAACATGGAGTCTCGGAGATATTATAGAAACTAGAGATTCAGATATTTTAACAAGAGCAAATGCTAAGGCTTTACTTGATTCACTTGAAGAAATTAAAATATTTGAAGATGAGTGGGAATTGAATGATTGCAATCACTTTCTCTGTGGCAATGTAAATCATGTAAGTTTCCACGCAATTGATGAAAAAGGAAAACCTACCTTAATCTTCAAATGGCTAAAGCAGTGGTTTGAAGCTTTACAAGATTACGGAGTAGCCGATGAGGAATTATATTCTGAAATGCAAAGGGAGGAATATAATAAATTATACGATGAAGAAGTAGGAGGAAAAGTAGAAGATTTTTTAAATCCGTTTTCAAATCCTCTTAATTTAGATTGGAGCGGGGAAGATGAAATTGAGCATATCGTAGATAAAATAAGTGAAGTAAAGTTATTCCAGGGATACGCTCTATTCTACGCTCAATTCTTTTTAAAACTAACTCAGGATGATGAGAACTTGTGGGAATTTGGAGACCCGGAAAACAGTATTAGATACGAAATTCACGACTGGTTGCATAAACAATTCTATCCAGAAGAAAAAGAAGCTGATGTTTTTGCCCCTCCTAATTCTAACCTTGTCAGATGTTATGATAAAGAAAAGAATAACGTACTTTGGTATGAATTTGAGGATAACTGGCAGGAAAAACCAAGTATCAGGATTAACTTCATTTGGGGAATAAATATCGCAACTGGAGATGCTCAGAAAATAAAAGACTGGATGTTTCAATTCTGGAAAGATTGGGAACTTGATCCCGAAAAAGAATGGAGTAAACACGAAGCTCATGTAAATCCGAAACAATTAACTTTAGCAAAGGAATTGAAAAATGAGTAAGATGCGAATAGGCTCAAAAGCACACAGAAAATGGCTAGCGCAATTAGAAGTCGGAGATACAGTAGAAATTAAAGAGGGAGGTTACATACCTAACCCTGAGTGAGAACCTCCTTGTGATGGAAGTAAACATAAAATTATTGAAAAGTCTGCTTCTGCCGTTGCCGTTAAAAGTCTACTTCCTCAAGATTCTGCTCCTTTTGTATATCAGAATAGACAAATAGTACAACCATAACTGAAAAGGTGTAAAATTGTAGTTGTTATGGAATATGCAAAGCATATTGGAAAAGGAGTCTATGCCGAAATAGAGGAAGCAATACGGAAAGATATTCCTGTCTTCGTTATGAAAGACTTAGGAAAAACATTTGCAATCAAAGCAATAACGTGTATTCGTCCAGTAAATATCTCAAACTGGAAAAGCTTTTACGGACAAATTTATACAGAGGATGAAAATGGCTAAACTTAAAAAACGAAAAGGAATACGTATTGAATTAGATGCGTACCTCCTTCGAGATTTAGTTAAAAGAGGGAAACCAATTACCTTATACGAAGAGGAAAATTGCAGGGGAAATTCTGAAGATTTCCGAAATTCTACCCCCCTTTTAACCAATGAAGCATTAATTGCAAGAACAAAACACTGTTCAGTTGACTGTACATCTATTTCTCATAATAAGCCGTTTCCCTTCACATATGAAGAAAATTTAATTAATATATTACTACCTGAACTTTTAAAAAGATTTGAAAGGAGAAAAAATGGACTTAAAAAGAGTTAAAGAATTGGCAACTCACTACTTAGAGAAGAGATATAGTCTTATCGAATCTCCCGCATATCTTTCACTCGATTTTGACATCAAGTGTAATAGTATGCCTCTAACTGAGGAATTTTATCCTGATGATCCAATTCTTCAAAGAGCTTACACTACTTGGATAACTAACAGTTTCGATTTGATTGCAATGGAAGAAATTAACAATTTTGAAAGTTGTATAACAGACAACCAGTTTCTTGGAAAGTTTGTAAAATCCGTTCAACAAGTAGGAAGGAGTGGAGGACACTTAATAATTACCCTAGAAGAAAATCCACTTACACTCTTTGAAGAAATAAAAGAACTAAGAAATAAGATGGAGTACAACGAAGACGAAATGGTTGCTACTTCAGAGAGTGACACAAAAAGTCTTCAAATTGAAAATAGCGAAAAAGAAGAAGGGATTGCAGTCATTGCAAAAAGATTAATAGACCTCGGAGAAGTTATTGAAAAACTGGAAAAGATCGTAACGGAAGACCTTGCAAACTTTCAAACAAAAGAATATTGGGAAAATCAATTTGAGATGTGGTACGGATTTGAAATAACGTACTTAAAAGTACATTGCCATTATCAAAAAGAGGGACTTTTCTACACAACAGAAATGGAAACACACAAAGATTTCATTGACGGATATGAAGACCTGATAAGTAAGAAATTCTGGAAAGAAGCGAAAAAAAGGCATGGAAAGTTGAAAAGTATAGCTTGGGAAAAACCAACAATAACAGTAGAATATACTGGAGAAGAAGATGGTAAAGAGCCCGTTTAAATTTATAGGAATAGTTTACATTATAACTTTTGGAACTATTTTCTTAACAGATCAGTTTGTAGTTTTTGAAAACTACATTATAACCTGTTTAATACGAACAACTATTATTTTAACAGTGATTGTAACAACAGTTATGAGTCTAGAAAAGAGAGGAATGTGATGGAAAATTTAGAAATTCAAGAAGGCATAAGAGAAATGGTACCGGATCCGATCAAAAGCGAAACAAAAGAAAAAGTTAAAACTATTTTTCTACCCCCAACACAAAAAGCAACGGATTATGTCATTAATAAAGTTGCTGCTGAACATATTTTAAAAGAAATCTATTTTCCAAACGCAGAAAAAATTGAATATATCACTTCTTGGGCATCGGGGACTTCTGCGTGGCAAGTAAAAAGTGAAGGAAGAACTTTTGAAGTCCATGTAAAAATTCCAAAACCAATTGAAGTTGTAAAAATCAAATAGAATGCTCGGTCTAAAACTTTTCAGGATTTAAAATGATTACAGATTTAGAAGAATTCGAGGAAATGGTACTTGCTTACATAGGAAAACATGATACGGGTACTAAAGGATTTAAAGCTGTCACTGATGCAGTTTTATGGCTCACATCTGAATTCAATTTACACCAACTTTACATTCTTGTAAGAATTCTGAAAGATATTGAAACAGCTTACAGAGGGAGACCGCCATTTGTTCTAAAAGAAAAGGCTGAAAACTATCAAAAGCTATTTATTTTCTGTTTAAGAGATGCAAAGCGTATTTTTGATGAAGAATTTGAAAAAGATTCTTTAAATTTTATGAAAAATGGCAGGATTTTATCAGCACTAATGAATATCTTTGATGCTCACAGTAGATTGGCTTATGGAGTTCCTAATATGAAAAATCCTACTAATTTTTTAAATGGAGACGGTTCGGTTACACTCAGAAAAAGAAACATAGAAGAGCTTTTAGAATATTATCAAACAAAACGAAGACCAATTTTATATTGGATCGCTCATTCTAATATACTTTTAGAAATTCCATACAAGCCTGAGAACAGAGAGAGGTACATCACTCAGGTAAAACGAAGACTCCCTTTAGCGGAGGAGTCAGTGATAAAACAATACTATTTATCATGGGGAAAGGAGGTGGGAATACAGTCAACGGCTTCGGGACTGCTCACAGACTCAGAGTTGTGGTGTAGGTTCCCTACAACTATTGAGGAGGTTTTCAAGGAACTGGAGGCTCTAACTCCCGAGGGATTATTTAAAAATCTCTTGCAATCGGAACCATAATACCTTATATTAGAGATGAGGTATTTGACAAGGGGTTCGGTTAGTTATGGCAGATTGACCGGACAATGTAATTTACAAAGAACTAATCAAAGGAGTACATCGTGCCAACAATCGCAGAGTTGAGGAAGAAAAGGGCAGATGCTGCCCTTCGTTACAAAACAGAAAAAGAAGCAATCGTTAAGGAAGAGGAAGCACTTGCACAAGGTCAATTGACCGGACTCGGCAACATTCTGGAAAAAATGGCTGAGCACGTTAGCAACCTCACAGCAGAAACCTTTACTGCAAAAAATGCAAAGCGTATGGGTAAACTGCTTCAGGATTGGGTTACTGGAAATCTCGAGGGAGCCGATCTTGCAACTTTTGAAAAGACAGGCTGGCTCGCACCGCCTGCTCGTGCTCCAAGAGAAACGACTCCAGCCGGAGGCTCTGAAGCTACCGTTTAATACTGAGTAGTAAAACACAATACTCATAGCAAGGGAAGAAAGAAATTTCTTCCCTTGTTTAATTAAAGGAATTTAAAAATGACAGAAGAAGTCTTGCTTGTCGAAAGACTCATAAAAGAAGATACTACAAAAGCTTTTGATGAGTTTCTACTTGCCGCTGATCTGCCAGATAAAGGTCTTTTGGCATTAACCGAAAAGAACGAAATTAAACAAACCGTATTAAAGAGCTATAATTTCATTTTACGAATTCATGCTGTTTTAAAGAAACTCTTCAAAGCAGTAGAAAAAGTAAAAGACTATCAACAAACAGAATTAATAAAACTCCGAAGACAATATCCAGTCTCTGCCGGAACTTTAGATTGTAAAATTAAAGTCTCCGAAAGAAAAGCAATCAAATACAAAGACCTTCTGGATACTTACATCCCATTAATAAATTATTGCATCACAGCAGAGGACGATCCGGTAACATTTCAAAACATGATTCAACACCAGTGTGCCGGATTAGACCTCCCAGCACTCGTAATGGAAAATACTCCGTTGAGCAGAACTGAAAAAATCGAAATTCTCTAAAAGGAGGTGGTTTGTGATTCTTTTAGAAATCAGTTCTGAATGGTGGTGGTTAGTAATAATTATTGTACTCGTTTTAGCAATAGGAGAAAAAAAGAACGATGGAGGCTAGAACTCTACAATTCTGGCAATTACTTTATTCGTTGTCCGATCTTCTGGAGGAGAAAATTTCCTCCAGAGGAAAGGCACGAATAACAAGTAAATCTGCCGAAGAACTCGCTACGTGGTTTTATGAAAAACTCAAAGAGGAGGGCTTCATAAAATCAGTAAAGAGTGATAAACGGTGGTGGATGAAAACCACTGGAATTTTCAATAAAGCTCTAAGCAACGGATTACTAAAAGAAGAAATACGAGAAATCTTTGAAATTGCATTTAAAGATGAATGGTATAAAAGTAAAGGATATATTATTCATCCAAAAGGAATATTAAGAAACTATGAAGCAAAGTGGCTACTTCAAAAGAAACAAGAAACTGAGAAAACAAGTTCAACAAGAAACTTTACGAGGTTTTTAAAATGACAGCAGATGAGGAATACGGGATGCGACAAGGAGAATTTCATTTTCTTCTTCAAGCCGCAGAACAAGAATTTTGGAGATCAATTACGAGAAATTCTCCACAGCATATTTATGGAGCACGAGTAAGAAAACTCGGGAAAAACTACTGGCTAGCTTATCTAGAAGACGGAAGTGAAGATATGAAATTTTGTTCAGGAAACGGAGAAACTCCAGAAAAAGCGATGAAAGATTTTGATAAAAATTGGACAGTGGAGGAAAAATGAAAACAGCAAAAGAGGTAAAGAATGAAATAGAACACTGTAACAATGTTATTGGGGGATTAGAGGAAAATATTCTTTATTGGAAAGAACAGATCGAGAAAGAAAGGAACGAATTTCTTAAATCCAAAGGATATTCCTTACTAGAGCTGAGAAGCGGAGAAGCGCAACAAGTCTATCATCCTTCTCTATACCACAAACTTAATAGAAAACTTGATAGCAGTTGTTCAGTAGAAGAAGCATATGAATATGAGATAAATAAAGAGGAGTAGAAAATGAGTGTATTAGATCATTTAACAAAAATACAAGATATTCTGAAAGGCGTGAATCTTTCAAACCTGCTGCAAATTGCAATTAATCGCATAACTGAATTAGAAAGCGAGAGAGACGAACTTGAGGAGGAAATTACAAACGTAAAAAGGGCAAACAAAGGCTATGCCGAACGATTCAAAAAATGGAAAGACGTAATAAAAGATTTAAGACGACAGCTCAAAAAAGTGGGAGATTTGAATATTGCCCTATCAACAGCAAACAAAAAATTCTCAGAGGAATTCACACAGATGAGAAAAGAGGCAGAGGAATTGAACAAAGAATAAATAGGCATATTTAACTAAAAGGAGAAAAAGATGGAAATGCCAGATTGGATAAAAAATTATTCGGAATTTATTTCTTATGAAGAAGACAGGAGAGAAGCATTATTTAACGGAAAGACAACAATACACGAAAACGCTCCGCTTGCTTTAATCGAATTACAAGTACAAGTAGAAATAGAAATGCTGATACGATTAGAAAAAGCCAAGATAATTCCAAAGGAGAGAGAATGAATATCAAAGAAACGAAAGTTTATAACTTTGACGAGTTACCAGAAGATCTCCAAGAAAAAGCTCTTGGAGAATTACACGATTGTAATGTTGACTATAAATGGTGGGATATTATAGAGGCGGATTGTAAGACAATAGGAGAAATCTTAGGAATCGAAATTAAAAATATGTACTTTTCTGGATTCACTTCTCAAGGAGACGGGGCTTGTTTTGAAGGTTTGTATTATTATGCAAAAGGCTCTGTTAAGAAAATTAAAGAAACCGCTCCAAGAGATACAGACCTCCATGACATCGCAATAGGTTTGATGGAAACACAAAAAACCGGAAACTATCAATTATACGCTTCTGTAAAACAGAGAGGGCACTATAAGCATTCCGGGAGTACTGATATTGACGTTTTGCACAACAACCAAAACGATCCAACAAGAGAACAAGAACAAGATATAAAACAAGAACTACGAAATTTCATGGATTGGATATACAAACAATTAGAAGCTACCTACAGCCATCTAACAAGTGAAGAAGCAATAAAAGAAACAATAGAAAACAACAAGTGGCAATTTACAAAAGAAGGGAAGTTATGGACATGAAAGAAGAAATCAGAGAAATTCAACATCAAATGGATGATGAAGGAAATCATCGAATTGTTGTATTAAGTAAGGATTCAAAAGGAAAAGAAACATTGACGAAAGGAGAGTGGGCTCTTTACACAAGTCCAGCTCTTGAACAAAAATGGAGTCTTCTTGCTTTAAGTTCATACTATACAGGATTTGGGACTCAAGAACAAGATGTGTCAGTAGTAAAAGTTCAGATACTTCAGTCAGTAGAAAAGATTGTAAAAGGAGTTCGACCAGAATAAGAAAAGCAACAGAAAGGAAGTTATGGACATGAAAAAAGAAACTAAAGAATCTCGATATTATCGGTGCATTAAACCTCGTTATGATTGCTCTACGGATTTATGTTTTAAGGACGAGATTATGAAACACACTGGCGAGGATTACGGAATGAAACGAATTACCAATGTTAAAAGACTGAAGGCTAATCATTTTAAGGGACATGGCTACTTTTGGACTAACGATGATATTAAACATCATCTCATCCCAATAACTACAAAAGAGGCGTATAAGATTGCTGGCAGAAAAGCATGTCTGTCCTGTTAAGGAGAATAAATGAGTAATTTACCAATACAACTTGATACACTAGAGAAGTGTGTCACTTTACTAAAAGAAGAGCTTTCGGAGCCTACAAGGAAAAATGTAAATCTTGTAAGAGTGAAAGTTTTGGAAGCTCTAAAAGGACCAAAAGGATCAGTATTGTTAATTACTGGAAAGACTCCTTTGACAGTTCAAGCAGTCTCAGCATTTCTGTTTCATGTATGTAACAAAGAAAAAACAACAGGGCAGAAGATAATCTTTTTATCTGCAACAGAGATTTTAGAGAAAAACTTGAAAGTCAAAGATGCACAATTTCTAGTAATCTCAGGAATTGAATTAGTAAAACGATTTGATTCAAAGACACAATTAGACATAAAATCACTCCTTTCAAAAGTAGAGGAATTTAAGAAATACGGAGGAACTTGCGTAATTCCTACTTACTTCACTTTTGGAGAAATGGAAAAAGAGTTCGGAACATCAATTGCAAATTACCTCTATAAGTCAACAATTGCCGAATTTCAACTATGATAAAGTTACATACACTTATCAATAAGTGTAGGTAATTTTATCGGAAATCGACAGATGTTAGTACGACCTAACAAGCACAGAATGCAATATAACCGGGCTCTCAGGGAGGCAATGGCAAGAGCGCTCTGTCAATACTCCATAGCCTACACTGCTTTACCTACTTACACCCCTGAAAACAGGGAGGGACAATCACTTGATTACTCAAGAGAGTTTGAGTATATTACTAAATACTGAAAAGGAGGCAAGATGTTTGTCTTAATTTTTGCAAAACAAGATGAAAATGAAGTTACAAATGGAGACTTTTTCACGTTTTTCTCGGAAGCCCCTTCTCCAGAAGCACTCACTTCCGCTATTTTAGTTTTTGAGGTAAAGGACGAAGCAGTGGAAATCATAAAAGAGAGACATCCCAAAACAGCAAAAAATACTGTTAGAGATTATTTTGATAACTCAATACCTCAAGCACTTACACACTTCATAAATGTTCTTAATATCCTACACACCAACTTCAAAAACAAAAAAGCAATTCCAATTGAAATTGATTTAACAAAAGGAAAAGGAAATAGAAACAAATCAACTTAAGAAGAAGAAATATAATTAATAAAAGACATAGAAAGAGAGTAATATCATGTTCATTACAATATGTATAATCATTATCATAGCCTTATCAGTAATTATAACTATCGAACTTCGTATAAACATAAAATCACACAAATTGCTCAAAGAATGTCATGAAGTTACAAGTGAATGGCGTTTATTGGTAATGTTTATGGGAAGAGATAGTGTTAAAAAAGCCTATTGTGGAAGAGTGAAAGAAGAAACTTATACTGCTCAAGTTATACGAAATGACAAGCTATTTGAGGCTACTCGGAAGTATGAGTTAAAAGCTAATTGATCTAAAACGTATCGGTCCAAAAAGAAGAAATATATTAGACCGATTGATCTAAAACAAATTGAAAAGAATCAACAATGGTAAATTACACTGAAAGCACAATTGCTCTAAAAGAAGAACAGCGAATAGCTCTAACTTTAATAGTTGACGAAGAACTCGCTCCGCAAATTATCACAAATCTAGGAAAAGATTCTTTTGGAGATGAAGTTACAAAACGATTATACATTGTTGCAAAAGAGGTCTATGAACAATACGGACGAGTTACCAAAGACTTAATGTACTCTAATATTACTTCTCGCCTTTGGTGGGAAACATTAACAGGAGACGGATACGAAGGAAGAGAATGGATTAAGAGTGTTTTAGGAAAACATAAAATATTCAAAATTACCGATCTTCCTGATGTATTCAATCTCTTAGAAGAGAAGAGAAAAAGAAGAGTTCTTTACCGAACAAGTTTGAAAGTTCAGGCAAATGCACTTAACACAACAGAAGCACTAACAGACGACAGGCTAAAACTAATAAAAGAACAGATAGTAGCATCTTTAGAAGAATTAGAAGAAACCAAATTTAAAGAAAAAGACCTTGTATATAATGGAGAAAATTTAGAGAAAAGCTATCAAAAAGCTGCAAATGATAGATTAACTAAAGATTTTATTGGAACCGGACTACTTTCAATAGACATTAAATTAGTTGAAGGACTCGCACCTCCCGGAATTACAATATTAGGAGGTCCGACAAGTGCCGGAAAATCTTTAATGATCCAAACAATTGCACTAACTCACGCAATGAGAGGGCAGCCTTTTATTCTATTTTGTCCTGAACCTCAATTATTGAGAACTATGGATAGACTAATCGCAATAAAACACCAATTCCCTCTTTATAGAATAAAACAAGCTTTCAGAAAAGATAATATTCACACTCATGTCGATGATAGAAATCTGATTTTACAACGTGCAAAAGAAATAAGTAAACTTCCTCTTTATCTAATAGAAAAAAGAGGACTCACACTTGCAAGCATGTTCAAAATAATAAAAGTATTGAAAAAAGAGATAAATGAAAAATACCCTGATAAGAATATTATTTGGGCTATCGACCTATTTAAAGACTTATTAGATGTAAATGATGCAAACTTGCAAGCCTCTCATGTTAGTGCATTAATGCAAAGAGCTGAAATTGAAACAGCGGAAACAGAGAGTCATGGAATATTATTAATTCAATTTAATAGATATTACGCTCATGATGAAAACGAAAAACCAGAACTTCACCATATTGAGTACGGGAGTGCTTATGAACAAAAAGCCATGAATATCTTTTTTGTAACTCGACCAACGTTCAAAGATAAAACTCTTGAATATGATGATACTCTTAATTTCTGGATCGAGAAACAAAGAGAAGGAGTAGCAAAAACTAGAGTAAAGCTATTCTTCGATGGTGCAAAAATGCAAGTAAGAGACTTAGGAGAAGAAAGTGAAACAAGAGAAGAAATAGAAAAGAAAGAAAAAAATTGGACAGATGAAGTATAAAAAGGGAGAAAGTATGAAAAATCTATTACTAATAATAGCACTTATTCTATTTGGAATAATGCTAGGAATGATGGTTAAAGGAAAAACAGAACAAGAAATAGTTGCTCTTGAGTATCCGATGGAACAATTTCATTATATTCTACCTGCTAAAGAAATCGCAAACACTCCAGCGGATCAACTAACTTTTAGACAATTAATAGTTTTGAAACTTATCGACCAAACAAATTTTAAAATTACTTCAAAAGGAATTACTATTACAGGAGGGGAAAAATACAAAAAAACGTGTAGCGAAGTTGTAAAATGTACCGACCGTCTTATGATGGAATTAGCGAAAGGGAAAGTAAGATGATATACGAAAGAATACCTCAAACGATAGAAGTTGAAGAATTCAAATTCGATCAACATCCGTGGAGAGAAGGAATTCATCTTCAATTAATAGAATATACTGATTGTTTAGGCTCCTATGTAATTAAAGAAGTATTTAAAACTTTTGAAAAAATTGAAAAGACTTTAAATGTAATAAACAAGACAGAAACTCAAAAAGTCGTGGCGATAACCGAGAGTCCTAGAGGAGGAGTAATGGTAATTTATGATGGAGATTTTTTAATAATAGAAAACGATAAAATAGTAGAAGTTCACAATAAACAATACATTAAACAAAATTACAGGAGAATAAAATGAAAACTTTACAGTTCTTGAGAGCTGAAGCAAGAATGATGGCGGCACTCTTTTACTTACGTAAAAACAAAAAACTCCTATCCAGAAGAAGTGTATTTGCACGTCTAAAAGCTTTGAAATATAATTCAGCTATCGAACTGATTAAAAAAACTCCACAACTTAGTGCCGATTTAGATATTCAAATAGATTTTTATAAGGGAGAATAAAATGAGTCCTTCAACATTAGAAAACGGAAAATATTGTTACATTATCCTTTTCGATCAAAGAGATGAAAACGGATTTATCCCTTCAATTATACAAGAAGGGATACTCGGACACCGACCAATGACAGGACAAGGAGACTATTCAGTTCCGTGGTATTGGGGAAAAACCTTCGGAGAAGCGCAAAAAGTTTGTGAGGAAAAGAATCAAAGATTGGGAATTTCTCCACAAAGAGCGATCGAAATTTACAATTCCACACAATCAGAAGTTCACAGAAATAGAGCAAAAGAAAAGACTTGTATGGGATTTTATAATTTAGGAAATTAGAAAATGATTAAATCTCCGATAACATTAGGACGAAGTGATTATAAAGTGATTAGAGATTGGAAAGGACTAACTCGCATTTCAACCACTTTATCAGAATGTCAAATCAAAGAAAAGATAATTTCTTGCGTTCATTCACAAATAAAAATGTGGTTAGACGGCAGAAAAGTAACAAGTCCAAAAAGGAATTTCTGGAAAAAAGTACTTTTTAAGGTCTCTCCGAGACTCAGAAAATTTCTGGCACGCTTTTTGCTTATATATTAAGGTTTTATATATATTAAATAATATTTATATTATTTCTTTTTTCTTTTGGTTCTTTTCTTTTTTCTTTAAAATAAAGCAGAAAAGTTTAAAACTCAAGAATTCTTTCAAAACCGTAAAAGCAGTAAAACTAAAGAATAGCGTTAGGACAGCCTAACTCTTTTTCGAGTAAAAAAATCCACCACCGGTACTCGAAGAAATTAACGAAAAGGAGAAAACATGGAATTAATGATTCAGAATGTTTTCACTCGGTACAAGTTTCGAGATGATGAAGATGAGATAAAATATAAAATCCTCAATCTAATGACTCATGACGGAGTACGCTTTATCAAAGTTCCAATGATACCGGGAGATTATAGAAAAGGGAGGGAAATGAAAACAAAAGCACAGGAGTTCACTTACAGATTATATAATACAGAACATTCAATTATTCCTACCGGATTCTTTTATCCTATTATGAGACTTCTTAGAGATGAGTTTCAATACGAAGTTATTCCTTCGGGATTAATAACAAAAGACCTTTTAAATGAAAAACAGCAAATGGCATATACAACAGGAAAATGTTGTATAATAAAAAACGGGATAAACAGACCAACTCCAAAACCTCTTCATGAAGATGGTTTAATAGGAGCAAGATTTGTTATTAACTATTTTGCAGAATTGAAAAATATAACATTTAAAAAAGCAGACAGACCGGAAGTTGCAGAAGCTTTGAAAACGGCATTAGAGAAAAAGAGAGGAACTATTAAACTTCCTACAGGAGTCGGCAAAACAGGTTTTGGTGCAATGTTAGCCGCCGAGCTAGGAATGGATTTTCTTTACATGGCTCCTAACAAAACTTTGTTTGCTCAAACTTATGAGGCGTTTGCAATAGGAGAAGAGGATGATGGAGGAATTTTTGGAAAAGAATTAGTAGGAAGGATTGGAGATAGATATTTTGAAACCGATAAATTAATAACAATAGCAACTCCGAGAAAATTATTAAATGCAATTGAGAAAAGAGATAAAGATACACTTGAATTTTGTCAAAGAATAAAAGCTGTCTATGTAGATGAGTGGCATCATGTTGCTCCAAGAGCTGTAAAGAAAAACGGGAAAATTGTAATAGAAGGAAATCAATGGTACACAATTTTACAATGGTTACAAAATGCTTATTATAGAATTGGAGTATCTGGAACTCCACAGTCTCCAGACGGACTCGCAACAAAATTTGGAATTGGTGCAACTGGAGATGAAATTTATAATTTAAGTTTTAAAGAAGCAGCAGAAGCTAATTATATAATGATGCCGAAAGTTCTGTGGTTTGAGAATGTTCCAACAATTGAACACTTCTCGAGACCGAAAGATTTTCATACTGTGTACACTGAAGGAATTTTAGAAAACGGAATACGAAATCAATTGATTTTGAAAACAGCAAATTACTTTGTAGAAAAAGATAAAAGTGTTTTGATTGTAGTTGATCGAGTTGAACTTCATTTAAAACCATTAATGGAAAATGCAGAATATTTAAAAGAAGAACTATCTCCAAAATTCAAAATAGCACATTTGATGGGAGATGATAAAATAGAAGTAAGAACTGAGACATTTGATAAACTAAGAAAAAAAGAAATAACTGTCTTAATTACAACTTTAGCAAAAGAAGGAGTTGACATTCCAAGTCTCGATGTTGTAATAATGGCAGCAGGGCAAAAGTCAAGTGTTGCAGTTTTACAAAAAGCTGGCAGAGTTGTAAGAATAAATGAAGGGAAGGAACCTCCAATAATTGTAGATTTTCAAGATGGAAGATTTGAAGAAACTAATTGTGCGTATTTAGTAGATCATTCAAGAAGGAGAAAAGCACTTTATGAAAAAGAAGAGTTTCCCGTACAATTTATAAGTAGAGAAACTTGGCAAGCTTTATTAAACGGAAAAGAAGTTACTTTAATAAAGGAGTAAAAATGAATAAAATAATAATCAGTACTTGTTACTTTGGAAAAAATGAGGATATGGGACATGGAATATCTATTGCCCGAAGCAAACCTCGTTGGACTAAAGTTAAAGAAGAGTATCCTGATTTATTTCCGTCATGGGATTTAATTAATAAACATAAAGAAGGACGAATTTCAGATGAAACATACGAACAAAGATATTTTCAAGAAGTCTTACAAAAGTTAGACCCGATAAAAGTAATGAAAGAATTAAATGGAAAAAGTTTATACTGTTGGTGCAGAGCTGGAAAATTCTGTCACCGCCATCTTGTAGCAAAATGGTTAGAAAAACACGGAGCTTCTGTTTCAGAAGATGAACGTATTTTTTAAAAAAGGAGTAAAAATGTCTGAACAAACAATCATAAGTGCAAACGAACTACAAGCCCTTGTAGTAGAAGCAGCAAAAGATTTGTTTTCGGTAATTCATTTAATTAGTATTGATCCCGATCTCATCAAGAATACTTATGAAATAATTATAAGTTATCGAAGTGAGCTTCCTTCTCTCGCATACCGAACTCATACATTAGCAATAGAACCTTCTCACTTATCTAATAGAGAAGAACTCCGAAAGTGGATCGAAGAACAACTCACAAAAATAGAAATGAGGTAAAAGATGGATTCAGTAATCAGTGGAAATGATTTTTTAGAAATCTTAATAGAGCAATCAAAAGGTTTATTTGATTCTTTATACAGTTTCCAACTCCCGACAATTCAAACTAATAATTCGTACACTGTCCAAATGCTACTTCTCGATAAGAAGCTTTTCGATACACCTGCAAGAGCTAGCTCTTTCTTTAGAGATACCTCTTTTACACTTTCAGGAGAAGATGCAATACTTCCAAGAGAAGAAATAGAAGAAAAATTTAGAAAGCTACTGGAAGAAAAAGCAGAGGAGTTAAGAAAGGAAGTATGAAAAATAAATACGAAGCTGCCTGTCGGGAATGTGAAGAAACGGTTCCCGCAGGAGAGGGGGAAGTGACAAAAAATGGAAAATATTGGGAAGTTCGACACAAAGATTGTAAAATTACCAAAGAAAGAGGCTTTTGGGCTACAATCTATACAGATGCAAGTTTGAAAGATGGATTAGGAAGTTATGGATACTGGATAAAAAGTACCAAAGGAAGAATTATAGATCAAGGAGTTTTCAAAAATAGAATAACGGATTCTAATCAAGCAGAAATGCAAGCAATCTTAAAAGGAATGACAAGAGCTTTAAGTGCTTGGGATGATCTTGAAGGAATGTTAATTGTCACAGACTCCAAAGTTGCACAAAAAGTTTTCTGGAAAGGAACTTGTGAAGACTTTAATGGAAATCCAAAACCCGAATATGCAAACCTTGTAAAAATTTACAAAGAACTTCTCGAAAAACATAATTTAGAAGTGCGGATAAAATGGGTGAAAGGACATCAAAGAATAAATGATATACGAGCTTTTATAAATGACTTTGTAGATACTAAAGCAAAAGAAGCAAGAATTAAAGAAGAAGAAAATAAGGAAGTTTGGTAAATGAATCTATGGGAACGAGATGAATATTTAGACAGACTGATTCAAAAGTATCCGGGATTTCGGCAGCAGTTTGTTAAATTCAGAAACAATCCTTTAAGGAGAATGTACTTCACTTTTGAAATAAAAGAAAAGGATTTTCCCCTCATTGCTATTATTCTCGAAATTGCTCATTCAATCGCAAAGGCTAAAGACGGAAAGAAAGCACAACCAAGAAGGGTTTATTATAAATTAATCGTCCGAGCACTTGAACTATTAGTAAGAACAATCTTACCTCAATTAAGTAGATATGGAATAGATGTTGATTTATCAGAAGAATGGTTTTGGACAGAACAACAAAAGATGAAATTAGAGAAAATTAAAAAAGAGTCGAGAAAGTTTAGATTAATTAATTTAATTTTAAGAAAGGATATTTAACGTGGCTGCAAAAAGAGAAGCAGTTTTGGCATTATGTAAAAAACACAAACTGAAATTAGAAATCGTACCTCGTAATGGTTATACGTGGAAAGTTGTCGATGAAAAACTAAAGCTAAAAAGATATTGCAGAAATCTTACACAATGTGAAGAAGCAATTCAACTCATCTTAGAAAAAAGAGAAGAACTCGAAACGATAGGAGTATAAAAATGAGCTTAATGGATTTAGCAGAAAAACACAGACCGGAAACTTTTAAAGAAGTTATCGGAAACAAAGTTGCAGTTACGTTAACAGAAGCAATGATTGTTAATGGAATGTTAGAAGATAACATTCTCTACGAATCCGATTTTGCCGGAGTCGGGAAAACAACACTTGCAAAAATAGTTGCAGGTATCGTAGGAAACGAAACAGACACTATTCAACTTGATGCTGCAACAAAAGGAGGAGTTGATAACATTAGAAAGATTGAGGAAGTGTGTCAGTTCGCTCCGTTGATCGGAAAACAAAAAGTAATAATAATTGAAGAGGCACACAGTTTATCAAAGGCAGCAAAAGAAGCTTTTTTAATTATGTTAGAAAATCGTCCTGATTCCGCAGTTTTTATTTTCTGTACGACAGAACCTTTCAAATTGAAAGATACTATCCTTTCTCGTTTTACTAGAATTCCTGTTTTTCCTCCAACATTTCCAGAGTTACTAATTCACATACAAGGAATTTCTAAGAAAGAAGGATTTAATATTTCAGATGAGATTCTTAATTTAATTTGTAAAAATAGTCAAGGAAGTGTAAGATCAGCATTAAAACTATTGAAAACTGTTTCAAAGTTAGAGGAAGAAATGCAACTTTCTTATCTTGAAGCAATTCCTGAAAAAACATTAGGGCGATGGTGTGAGGCATTAATTCACGGAAGTTTAAAAGAACGAAACGAAGTTGTTCAAAAAATTCTAAACTATGATGCAAGTAATTTAACCATACTTACTAAAATGTTTCGACATATGGTATCGACTTACCTTCCAAACAATTCAAAACTTATTCAAATGTGTAAAATACAAACAGACCGAGATGAATATATTGAAATTTATGATACCTTAGTCGAATGGGTACATAACTTCAAAGAATTCATTTGGAACTTTATAACAAACGGAAAGAATTCAGAACTACTCGAAGCATCTTTACCGTTTCTTACCTACTCTACAATTATCAATAAAGGGAGAATTTCCATGAGTACTGATTTTAAAAACTCTAAAATATTAGATAACATCAAAGAAATATTGAATAACTATCCTGCTGGAAACCTCAAAGACTCCAAATATGAGATTTTTGATGATTATCTCATTGTAACAACTCCAAAAGGAAGTAAAATTGAAATTTCTGCAAGTTTAACAAACTGCAACGAGTGTAAATTAGGCATGTTTTACCCATTTAGCTTAGAGGTAATCAAATTAAGTCCTCATCTCACGGTCAAGGAGCTCTTTGCGGTCCGGGGACTCGTACAGAAGTAATTGACTTTACAGTACTTAAAAATAATTCGATAAAGTGTTAAGATGCCCCTACCTTTAAGCGGGAGAGCCCTTGACATCACTAAAATAATGTATTATCTTCCTTTAATAACTATAAGGAGACTTGAAAATGAGTATAGATGCAAAGTATTATGTTAAAGCCGAACAGCTAATAAATGAAAAACTCGAAGAGTTGTTTGGAAAAGAAAAATGGGAAGAATTGAAATCTTTAGAAGTAGCGCATCCTCTCAAGAAAGAAGTAGAAGCGCTGGAACTAGACAATTTTGAGAAAGACGACTTCCTCAAAAAACTACTCACAGAAACAATGTTAAAACTTGAAAAGGGACAGATCGGAAAAACATTTACATTAACAAATCCTTTTTCATTCCGTCCATCAGAAACAATTATAACAATAAAAATAGGAATGAGTGCTATACGACAAGCTCTCGAGAACGATCAAAAAAATTAATTAATTAATAGCGAGAAATAAAAATGACAACTTTAGAAATTAACAGAAAACAATTTTTATCCGCAATTGAAACTCCTTTCAAAGCGAGTACCGCTCTAAATCTATCAACTTTCAGTAATCAAGGAATCATACTTTTTAGATTTACCCCCACCTCCCTTCAATTGTTCGGATACAGTTCTTCTATTATGGCACTATCTGAACTTTACATAAATTCTGAAATAGATGAAATAGTACTTTTAATCGAATCCTCCTCTTTGATAAAATTCTTAAAAAAATCAAAAGAAGAGTTCATAGAAATCACCCCTTCAGAGGGAAAACTTGAAATTGTAACAACAGGATTATACACAGAAGCAGAATATAAGGACATTGGATTAATATTTCCATATCAAGAAGTAGAAAAAATGCTGAATATTGATGTAAACAGAATCAGCGATACTTTTACTCGATGTCTTAAACAAGCTTCTAAGTATCCGTACCGAGCAGACATTCAAGCAAGTTTAGCAGGAATTGCTTTGTATCAAAATTACGTTTTTGGATTACAGAGAGAGAAAGGAATTATATTAAAACTAGACGGACAAGCAAATATTCCTAATTTAATTCCTACCTCAATTGCCGATGCACTTCCTATTGAACATAATTGTTTTGGAGATTTTAAAGAAACTGCAATTTTACAATTCAAAATAAACGATGAAGAAACGTCCGAAGAAATAAGAACTACTACTTTAAAGTTCTCATTAATGGCTCATAAGTTTAATGAAAAATATGGAGAGGTCTTGCTTAACTATATAAATATGGAGAAAGGCAAGATGATCTTTTCCAAAAAACAGATGAGTGAAGCTTTAAACAGCTTACTATCACTTCAAGAAAGTCCCGATCATCTTATTCATTTCAAATTCGAAGAAAAAGGGTGGGTTGATTTACACTCTTTTTCTTCGAAAGCAACTTTAGTAGAACCAATTGCAATGGAAACTGAAAATATAGATAAATTACAAAACTTCAAAATCAATGGAGTTTTGCTAAAAGAGCTTTTGAGTTTTTGTAAAGAAGCAGGAGATGAATTTATAATATATGTTCACCCTGCTTTTCGTTTTGATTTACCTTTAATAGTAAACAACAAAGAAAATTGGCTATACGCATCAGTAGCAAAAATTTAAAAAGGAGACGTAAAAATGGAAGTAGCAACATTACAAGGATTCGAAAAAGTTGACGCTTCAAGCCTTTGTACTGCTTTAGGTTTGAATATGATTACAGACATTCACAAAAAGCAAATTATAGAAGTCTGCAATCTTCCGTCTGGTTTTTTCATAAATCCAGATACAAGTAATGAACAAAAAGCAGACTTAATTTACGATAAACTTGCAGCTCTTTTTACAGAACTCACGCAAACAACTACAAAAATTCCAGAAAAAGAAGCAGTCCCCGCAACAGGAACTCTTCTTTTTAATCCTTATGAGATACATACTCCAAAATGGCATTTAGTAGAAATCATAAAAGAGCTTGGAGAAAAAGCAGGGGATTATGTTTTAAATGAAGCAATTCGTACAGAATTTGAATCGAAGGGTTTAGGCGGTTTTAATATTTGTGCAAAAACAGTTGCAAGAGATATGGGAGTATATGATGCAGATGGAAAAATTATAACTCCTGCAAAATACGAACTTTTAGCACAACGCTTTGTAGTTGAAACAGATGAAAAAGGTGTTCCTATCCAATGGGCTTATGCAACGGAGTAAAAAAATGACGGAAAAAGAAACAAGAGTAATGTGTAATCACATCAAAACCCAAATAGCAAAGATTACAGAAGAAAGCGAAGGGACTCTTCAGCAGGTAGAAGTTCCTGAAGAAAGCAAGTGGGAAATAATGTGGGAAGAACTTACAAATATTATGGAATCCCTCAATCACCAAGTTGTGCAAAACGACGAATTCAAATTTCCTAATTATCGTCTAACTTTTGCATTTAACACAAAATTAAAAGTGTGAACACTCTAAAAATGGCACTACCAGTTTTAGGACAAGGAAACATAAACGCAAAAGTCTTCGGAATTGGGGAAGCTCCCGGTTACGATGAAATCAAACAAGGAGAGGTTTGGGTAGGAAAAGCTGGAAAGTGTTTAGACAGAGCTCTTAAAAAAGCAGATTTAAAAAGATATGAAGAGATTTTTCTTGATAATGTTTGTACATTAATGCCCGAAAATTACGGATACGGATCAAATAAACCGACAGATAAAGAAATTGCAAGAGACCGAGATCATTTATTAGAAAATTTAAACAAAGTAAAACCACAATATATTATCCCTTTCGGTTCAACTGCTACTGAATGGTTTAAAGACGAACTTGTTTTCATTTCTCAAGAAATTGGAAAGGTTTTTTCTGTCCCGTGGTTAGATTTTCCTCATCAAATAATTCCTACTTATCATCCAAGCGGAATTATAAGAGACGGAGAATGGAAAAACTTTGATGTTTTATTCGGAGCCCTTGCTTATTCTTCTTTCTCTACAAAAGTAAGAACAGAAGAATTTTCTACTGAAATTGAAACTATACTTGTGGAAGAAAATCAATTAGATTATGCTTTCGCAGAAATTGAAAAAGCGCATTTAATTTCAATTGATATTGAAGCTGCTTCAAAATATGCAAACGAACTGCTCGGAGTTGGAATTGCTGTTTCTCCTTATAAAGCTTTTTATTTTCCGTATAAACCTCTGACAGAAATGTTTGGATTTGCCTTTGTAAAATATTATCAAAACAAATTCGAACACTTACAAAACTTTTTAAGAAAAGTAATTTCTTCTCCTGTAGCAAAAATTGCACAAAATGCAAAATACGATATGCACGGATTAGAGAATGAATTAAAAGTTCCGTTTAATAATTTAGTATATGATACAATGGAACTTGCTCGATTAGTATATAATAATTTTTTTAGAAGAGGTGCAGATTATCTCGGAAAAGTTTTACGTCCTCCGTATGCAGGATGGAAAGATAAAATTAATTCAAGTGTAAAAGGTAAGCAAGGAATAGGATGGGAAGAAATACCATTAGATGTAATTTCAAAATATTGTTGTTACGATGCAACTCATGAATACTGGTTTGCAGAAATTTTAAGACATTACTTATAAGGAATAAAAATGCCACCACAAACTGAAGAAAGTTATACAATAATTATAGACGGAAGAGATTTATTATTTGAGCTAAAGGATACGCTCGGAGATGAGTACGCAAAAAAAGTAGATTATGATTATCTATTCGGGAAAATTCTGGAAAAATTAGATATTGAAAGAAGCAATACAGAAATAATTTACCTGAATACGATCCACTCAGAAGAGATGAAACCGGAAACGTACCAAAGTCAAATGAAATTCTATAATTTCTTGAAAACAGGACTAGAATTTACTGTAAAGTTAGTTCCTTTTGAGTATCGAGAATATGACGGAGGGAATTTTGAATTCTTCAGCTCTGAAATTCATACAACTGTCTTATCTCAATTAGTTAAATCCTTTATGAAAGGAAAAAATATAATTATGATAGGGCATGATAGACGATATAATGAAGTTCTTACTACTTTCGGACTGTCTCGAGATACTTATCTCGTATCTATGATAGATAAAGAAAGACGGCTTAAATACAAAATCGCAAATTACTACAAAAGAGTTTATGAAATTTCAAAAACAGAATTAATGGAGTGTTTTCAACAATGAAAACTAACTTCAATCCTACTTGGGTATATCATAACATTATGCAACCTGCTCTCTATCTCGCTTATGAGATGGAAAAGCATGGAGTACTAATTGATCTTTCTGCAAAAGACGAAGTACAAAAAGAGTTAATGCAAAATGTAATGAGCGTAGAAGAAAAGATTTGGGATTTAGCAGGGGAACAATTTAAGCTAACGTCCCCTCCTCAAACAGCTCGTATCCTATACAACAAATTAGGATTACCTATAATAAATAGAACGGAAAAGGGTGAACCTTCAACAAATGAAAAAACGATAAGGGAGCTTGTAGAACACCCCAAAGGAGGACATGAGATCCTTCCTTATATAATAGAGCATCGGAATTTACAGAAATTATTAACTTCTTATGTTATAAAACTTCCAACTTTTATACGAGATGATGGAAGGATTCACCCCAACATTTTTATCGGAGGAACCGAAACAGGAAGATGGACAATTAAAGAACCTGCACTGCAAACAATACCCACGAGAGAGGACTTAAGCGGAAAAATTAAAAAACGAGGGACGATAGTAAGAAAATTATTTGTAGCAAGACCGGGATACGTTTTAGTTAGTATAGATCAAGTACAATCAGAATTAAGAATTTTGGGATACGAATCCCGAGACCCGGAACTGTTAAGAGCCGCAAGAGAAGGAATTGATATACACAGTGTTATCGCAAGTGGAATTTATAATATTCCTTTAGATGAATTTCTAGCAAAGAAGAAAACAGATAAACACGTAAAATTTATGAGAGACACTACCAAACGAGTTGGATTTGGGAGAATTTATCTTGGAACCGATGAAGGATTGATGGCAGCAATTCCAGAATTAGCAGAAATAAAATTAAAAGATTTTCAAAAAGATACTGAAAAGTATTGGGAAAGATTTCCAAAAATTAAAGAATTTCAAAGAGAGTTGATTTATAAATTAATAAGAGAAGGGGAAATTACACAATGTTTTGGAAGAAAAAGACATTTACCCCAAGCAACCGTTGCACAAGATTATCCCCAATGGATAATTGATGCTATTATAGATGGAACAATCAGTAGAAAAATAAAAGACCCGGATGCAAGAGAAAGATATTTACAAACAAGGAACTCTTTCAAAGAAGGATTAAATGCAAAAATTCAAGGACCATCTCACGATTATTTAACTTTATGGGGAATTGATTTACAACGAGATTTAAGAAAAGATAATTTTCCTGCATGGTTCTGGAACGACATTCACGATGATTTCTCTTTTGAAGTGGAAGAAAGAGAACTTGATGAATTTGTACGAAGAGCAAAATATCACGCAGAAAAACACAGAGACCCTATTGATATTAACATGGAAGTGGAAGTTGAAGTCGGACATAGTTGGGATAAAATGAAGGAATACAAAATTGCAGCCTGAAGAAATAAAAAAAGAACTTGAAGAGCGAAAAAAGTATGCTCTACAAAATATTTACACTTTAGATTTATTAACTCTCAACAGTCAAACCATTTTAAAATACGGGCGATTTGGGCATCTAGGCTTTTGGAAATGGAATGAAGTCAGAACAAATTTGATAGAAGCTTAATAAGGAAAAACAATGAAACCCGTTTACATTATTCACGAAGGACATCTTCCTTTAGACATTCAATACGGATACAATAGAAATCAATCATATCCTCCAAAAAACTATCTTGGAGATGTTCTAATTTCTCCGTGGCTCACAAGAGCTACTGATTTTACCGATCAAGTAGTATATAATAGAGGAGGGGAGTTTCACCTACTCGATGGAGATAGTACTTTGGAAAAAGCAAAAGTCTTTTTCAATCCTCCAAGATATTTAGCATTAGATAATAAAAGAGTCTTTTGGGAAGAGTTTCCAAAGATGTACCAAGTCTATACGTTTTGTTCAAAAGAATTAGTGGAACAGAATAGCAAAGACGGACTCATTGTTCCCTTTCCTTTAATTGCAAAGCCGGAAAAAGGAGCAGAAAGTTTATATATTAAAATATTCCAAAATCTCCAAGAGTTCAAAGAATGGGATCGAACTAAATACATTTATCAACCACTGCTTCCAATTGAAAAAGAATACAAATTATTCTTTATGGATAACCGACCTGCTTTTCTCTTAGAACGGAATAGACAATCTTTCATAATGGGAAGAGGATTTGTTCAAGAAGAAAACAAAGAGGTTCCATTAAATACAATAGAAAAAATAGACTTTACAGAAATCGAAGAGTATTTAGATTCGAAAGGAAAGTTTATCTTTTCAATGGACATACTTCAAACACCTGAAGAGGGTTTCTTTATATTAGAAATAAACTTTACGTTTGGATACCGTTATGATAATATCATCGGAAAAACGTTCTGGGGTTATTTTAACGAACTTATAAGGAAAAAATATTGTGACTAATCCTAAAATTTCAGTGACAATTCCAGTATATAATCAAAAACCGGAATGGTTAGAAGCTTGTATATATTCAATTCTTGCTAATGATTATAAAAACATTGAAATAATTATTGTAGATGATGGTTCAGGAGATGTAACAGAATATCTTCCAAAAGAACTTCTGGACGTTTACAAAAAATTCAGCGGTGATCCTATATTCAAAAGTTTCCAGAACAATCATTACGGTATTTGGAAAGCTAGAAATTTTGCAATACGACAAGCTACAGGAAAATATATAATGCCTGTAGATTCAGACGATACAATTTCTCCTACTTGTATTTCAGACTTGGTAAAAGCAGTAAATGAAAATCCAGATTATGATATTTATTATCGAGATTATTTTCACTATACAGAAACTACAGGAAAAGCATACAAAATACCAATAACCGATTTTACAGGGAAGAAGAAATGGAACCTCCCCGCTCTTATGTTTAAAAATAAAGGAACTGAAGGATTTCCAAATGCAGGTTCTTTCTTCTTAAAAAGTGCGTATGAAAAATTAGGTTTCTATAATATAGCATGGGAAACAAGACAAGATACGCACTGGATAATTAAAAATCTAGGGAACCTTAGACTATACCAAGCAAAAGATACGGGAGGGTATTTTGTAAGGAGGCATGAAAATAATGTATCTTCGAATATGAAATTCCGAGCAAGAAACATCGCAAGGATGTTGCTATGGTTAGCAGAAAATTGTAAAAGAGATGTCTTATATCCTGAAGCAAAAACAGAGCAAGATTATTGGAATTATGTTTCTTCTATTTTTTCATCAGCTCCGACTTACATACCTTGTTATGGAGGAGGAGAAGAAAATCAGAAAATCTTTGAAAGAGAATTTCAGACTTTTGTAAATAAACACTACCGCTGGAAAAATGTAAACTTCACTTTCGGAGCTCCTTTAAAAATTGCAATGCTTTCTCTTTGGGATTATTCAGCAGCAGGGTATCACATTCAACAAGCAGTAACAAGAATGTCAAAACATAAAGTGGATTTAATTACTAAAGAAGAAACAGATCAAAAACATAAAAGAGGAAATCTTCAAATAGGTAAAGACGAGGCAGAGGATATAAAACAAGTAATTAATGATGCTGATATTATACATTTCAAAGGAGATGCTCCTCCATTTGTAGCAATCGAAGGCTTTGAACGAACTCTTGGAACAACATTAAACATTACAAAACCAATAATTATTACAATAGAAGGTTCTCAATTTAGACAAAAATCAGATAATGAATTTATTGCACTTGCACGATGGGAACCTGAAAGATATAAAAAAGAAGCTGATTTGATTACAACAGTAACACCAGATTTAAACTATCCTGAATTAGAAGGAGAGTTTATTCCACACGCATACGATACAAAAAGTTTTAAGAATGCTTGGAAATGGAATCCAGAAGAGTTTATTATTTCACACACACCCTCGGAACGAAGAAAAAAGGGAACGGAGACAATATTCATTCCTGCTATTTATAATCTGCAACAGAAGTATAAGAATTTAAAAGCTATAATTTGTGATGATCTGACAAATGAACAAGCTATTGAAGTTATTCAAAATTCACAAATATTCTTCGATCAGTGTGCAATCGGATGGTACGGATACTCTGGAATAGAAGCGGGAGCTTGTGGAATTCCTGTCTTTTCATGGATTTCAGATGAAGCACTTAATCAACTTGAAGACGTTGATCTTGGAGATTTTCCTGTAATAGGATTCAAGAAAAGTGCAAAAGGACTTGAGATTATACTAGAAATCTGGTTAAACTTAAAGGAAGCAGAACTCAGAAAAATATCAATTAAAACAAAAGAATGGTTTGATAATTTCCACAGTTATGAAACCATTGGAAAAATTTGGGCAAATAAATATGAGGAATTAAAATGAATTTCTACAAACCGGAAGCATTAAGACCGAGGGAAGAAAAACAGCTACCTCCAAAGTACGGAATACAAGGAAAAGGACAAGAATGCTGCCTAGCTGGACCATTTGACAAAGAAAAAGAAGCTCTTGAATTAGTAGGAATGAAAGACGCAGAAATCTGGCTTCTTACTGAAAATCCTGAAACAAATGAACGTATTTGGATTTGGGATGAGAAGAACTTAGGCTGGCAAAGATTTGATTCTTTATACAATAGTAAACAACAAAAATATTTAAGAGAAACAGCAAGAATAACAGCAGGACTTAAAAAATGAGTATTCCACTCGGACATACAGGAGAAAGAGCAGAAAAACCAGAATATCCATCTCAACGATCTTTCAGTTATGAAGACTTGTTAAGATCAGCGGGTGATCCTGAATTAGCAGAAATCAGCGAACTTCCAATTTTCCAAAAAGAATTTTTACTGCATACAGGAGAAGGAGGGAAGTTTACAATAGACTTCAGAGATGTTATATTAGGAGGAGGCTTATTAGCAGATAATATTTCTACAACGGGTCTTGATAGTGCTTTGTTAAAATCAAGTACATTAGAATTAACAATAATTAGTGCGCTGGATCAAATGAATGATTTAAAAGCAAGGATAGATTCAGATTTTGAAATCTGGCTCGCACAACGAAATGAAGAGATTTATGAGATTATCTATTCTGAAAGACTTCTTCAAAAAGAGAGAAAAGAAAGAAAAGATGTTGGGATGATTTCAGCAGTTCAAGTACACGATAAGTTATTAACAACCGAAGAAGGAAAAGAATACACCCGATACAAAAAATTAGCAAACGATGTAAAAAACGAAACGGAGTACTTGAAAAACTTATTCGACACAATTAAGAATAGAGCAATGAGGATAATGTCTATATTAAATAGAAGGTATGAAAAATGATACCAGAATTAGAATTGATTAATACAAGTTTAAGGCGTTATACTTTTGAATCAACTAAAATAAGAAAATGGGTAGAGGAGAACAGTAAAGGAAAAACTTTAAATCTATTTGCGGGAAGATGGAAACTAGACCTAGATGAAGTTAGAAACGACTTAAGTACAGAAAAAAATATAATTGCCGATTTTCACTTAGATGCGGTAGAATTCGTTAAGCAGTGGAAAGGCGATAAATTCAATACTATAATTCTAGATCCTCCGTACTCCTACAGAAAAGCGATGGAGATGTATCACGGAAGATACGTAAGTCAATTTAAAAAATTAGCCGATTTGATTCCTCCAATATTAAAAAAAGAGGGTAGTGTCATTTCATTTGGATACCATTCTACCTTTCTCGGAAAAAAGAGAGATTTCTATCTTTCAAAATTGTGTGTATTTGCACACGGAGGAGCTCAACACTGTACCATAGCAATTATAGAAAAAAGGATGAAAAATGAATGAAGTGACAAGAAAATTATCAGAAAATTTAAGAAACAGTGATGCTTATTTAATACTTTATTTTAAAGGAAATAGAATAACAATAGATGTTAACGAAAAACTGGAGGAAGGAACCAATTCAAAATCAGTAAAACTAATTATTAGAGCAATTTTGAAAGTACTCGAGATTGATCGTACAATTGCAAAAGTACTAAACAGTATTAAAAAAGAAAAGGAAAAACAAAATGAGTACAATTCCCGGAGTAGGACACACAGGTGAAGGGTCTGAAAGTTCTGACAATCCTGATATTTTTCGTGCGAGTGCCATGAAAGAACATAAAAAATATCGGGCAAGATTATTTGCAGGACCTTTTACGTATCGTCAAGTTCTCTATCCCACAATTGCAAAAGATGATATGGGAAAACCTCGATTTTCCATGAGAGCTGTTGTTCAACAACACGATGAAAAATATAATCACTTTTTCAGTCTAATTGCAAAACTTGAAAAAGAGCTTCAAGCAGCCTCTGGAATCAAACAAACGAAAGCCAGACTTCGAGCAGGTAAAACTTTCTTCTATATCGGATTAGTTAGAGGAGACGAAAAAGCTGAATGGACGATTATTGAATTCAAGTTCAAGATGCAACAACAACTCGAAGCAATCGAAAAACAAGAAAGCACGAGAGCAATCGGTTATCTTGAAAACGGACCTTATTATCTCTACGATCTTATTCTTGAAAAGAAAGTTGATCCAACAAAATCAAAATTTACCGGAACTTCTTATCACGTTTCCATTGCTGATGTTCGTCTCCTTGCAGAACAGGACATAATGGATAAAATTCCAATTGATACTCCTTTCACAGAAATCCATAAAAAATTCGGAGAAGTAGTTGAAAAAGCTTTTACCCCTGCTGATATGGAATTCTTTAAAACGGAAGAAGGAAGTAACAAAGCACTGGACGAAAAGAAGAAGATAGTAGAAGAAATTCGAGAACATTGGGATGATGAAAAGTGTTACAAATTGCTCGAAGAGTTCCCCCTTAACTTATTCGCTTGGTCAAACAATGAATATGAATTTCACGAGCCTGTGAAATTGTTTGGAATAATCCAAGAGAAGACGGATATTAAACTATTAGACGGAGAAACTGTTAAAGAGCTTCAAGACGCTCTTAAAGCAGAAAACACCGCCTCAAACTCAGGGGGAGAAACAGTCACTCCTGAAAAAGTTGAATTCAAACAAGAGGAATCGTCAGAATCTACAGATACAAAGACGGACGATTACGATATTTAAAAAAAGGAAACTATTTCATGGATCGTTTAGCTGAAATTGCTGCGGCTTTTGGAACTTCAAAAGAAGGACTTCTACAAGAGTCTCCGGTTGCGAAACCTCCCACTTTTCAAAAAACTGGTTATCATGGAATAGACGATCTAGTACTTCGGGGCGGTTTGCCTCGAGGTGCAAAGATCGAACTAGCCGCACCTCCAAGCGAAGGGAAAACCAGCCTTGTTTTAAAATTTGCAGAATCGGTAATAAAAAGAGGGGGAGCAGTTGCGTGGGCAGACGTGGAAAATGTTCAAAGATATATTAATTATTCTAAAACTTATACAGGATACGATATACCTTTAATTCATCAAACCGATGCTGCTGGAAATCTAGTATTTGATGGTGAAGGTGATCCGTGGATGGTTCCTGATCCCGAACTTTTTTACATCTTTACACACACAAGCGGAGAGGATTTAAGAACAAAAAGCTTTATTCTCCTTGCACTGGATATTTTTGATTTACTTATTATTGACAGCATCAGTGTTGTGGATACTGAAAAAAACATCGGGGAGCAAGTCGGTGGAAAAAGTATGCACCAAAAATACCAAACAGCCGTCTTCTGGAATGAATTTTTTCAGTCTTTGGATAACGGTTTTGAGGCAAAAAGATGGGAAGAACAAGCGAATAAAGGAGAAGGAGGATTCATTACAATTGCCAATCCAAATGCTCGTAAAGGATTTACAGAAAAAGGAAAAGAGAAGAAAACAGTTTACAAAACTTTAACAAATTATCACAAATTATGTGACAAGAAAGCAACTGTTATATTTCTTGCTCATCTTAAAGATTCAATAGATGTTTCCATGTTCACTAAGCACCACGTTCAAAAGAAAACAGCCGGAGGGAGAGGAAAAGAATTCGGAGCAGATATACGATTAATCCTCTCAGCCGCAAATGAATGGAGTGGCTCAGGAAAGAATAAAAAATATAAGGGAAAAAAGATTATAATGATGAATGAAAAGAGTAGAATTGGAGCTCCTTACGGAATGACCACTCTTCACTTAAGTAAAGATGGAACGTTAACAGATGATAATGGACAAATAAGTGCCGAAGAATTCTTTGCTCTCGAAAAAACAGAAGGAGCTTTAGAAGTAGAACATAGAAAAATAGTAGAAAACTATAACAATCTTATTTCAATTTTACTTGCATATCAAAAATACATTAAAGAGCATCCCGAAACCAAAATAGACAATGAAACACTTCCTTTTGAAGGAACGATTGAAGAAGAAAAACCAACTCCTTCAATTCCAATATTTTTAACAGGAGAAAGGACAGAAGAATGAAAGTCTTGTGGCTAACCGACCTCCACTTAAAGGAAAAAGACAAACTAGGATTAATAGAAAACGGAGTAAGTAGTAGATTACAAGAAAAACTCAACTTCCTCGATTATATAGTTAACACAGCTATAGAAGAAAAAGTAGATTTTGTAATTGACGGAGGAGACATCTTTGATCCGAGAACGAGCTCCATTCCAGCAGAGTTAAGAAAATTATACGTTAAGCATTTTATTCTTCCTTTAAGTAAAACAGACATAAAAGTAAGAATTCTTGGCACTAATCACGGAGCCGATGGAGACTTTAATGCTATTGATCCAGAAGCATTATTGTTTCCGACTAATATAAAACTAATTACAAAAGTCGGAAGAGAAGAAGCAGATGAAAATAATCTTTTTTGGTATGTTCCTTATGGTTTTAAAATTCCTGAAGAGGCGTACTCCGAGAAAACTACAATCTTTGGACACTTTGCATTAGAAGGAGTCTATCCTGATCCTCATGCAATAGCAGTACAACACGAGAAAATTAAAATTGCAATTATTGGACATATTCATAACCAACAAATTGCGAAGAACCAAAAAATCTATTACACAGGGGCAAGCTTCCCAAATAATTTTGGAGAGATTCCAGAAACACCGGGAGCAAGATTCATAATTTGGAACTTTGACGAGTCTCTTCCAATTCCAGACGAAAGATATTTTAAAGACGTAACACCAGTTCAGTATTTCAAATTAACAATGAATGAACTTCCGCTTGCAATAGAAAACCTTTTTGAAGTAGGTGCAATAATAAAAATAGTATTAAAAGGACAAAGAGGATTAATAACTAAAATCTCAGAAGCACACATTCACCAAAAATTCCCGGAAGCAAAAGAAATTTACATTGATTATGATATAGATACAGAAATGCAAATAGGAACAGTTTCAGAAGACGTAGAACCAGAAAAGATTCTTACCGGACTAACTGCTCTAACTATGAACTTAGATTATTTAGATTTCGGACTTAAAATGTTAGAAAAGGCGAAAGGGCTACTGACATGAGTAATACAAACATGGCAAAAATGCCCTTGCCGGGAGACATCTATGCTCGAGATTCGGGAGATAGAATAAGAATAGAACAACTGAACTCTCCTGTAATAATTAACAATAAACTCAATATAGTTTTTTCGGAATTAACAAATGATGGAGAAACATTTGAAGTTTCTTTAGAACACTGGTTCACCCTCGCAGAGAATTATTACTTAGTTACTAGAGGAAGTGAATACCGACTAACGCCAAAAAAAGTTTTTATGGAATTCGCTAAAGGATTTGCCCTCGCTTCACGAACTGTTGACCAACTCTCAAGAAATCAGAGTTATGAAACAAGAGAAGAGAGATACGTTCCAAAAATAAAGTTTTTTAGAAATATTTCAAAAGTAATAATCGCAATCGCACAAGGAGTATATCTTGATACTTGAAATCAATGCCCGTAATTACATGATCTACGAAAAATTAAATTTAAAATTTGAAGATCATCCGTATAAGTACTTAGTAAGAGCAGTAAATCATGATATTGAAGGAGCGGATTCAAATCAATCTGGAAAATCAACTTTATTCAGTATTCCAGATTACTGTCTTTTCGGAAAAACTAATTTTGATAAGTTTAAAAAAGGAGACTATTTAAGAGAAGGAACCACTGAAGGTTACGCAGAAACCCGGTTTTCTATAAAAGGAATGAGCGAGCCTTTAAGAGTACGAAGAGGTGTAGGCAAGAGTAGTCTTGAATTTTGGATTGGAGATATTCATATAGAAAAAGGAACTCCAACACTTACACAAGAGGCATTACTTACTGTTTTACACTACTCTATCAAAAAGAAAAAAGAAGCTGCTAATGATTTTATGAGAACAATCGGAATTACAGGTAAAAGTATAGATGAATTCGTAGCAGGGTCTTCTACTGAGAATGCAAACTTTCTAGGAAGAATATTTGAACAAGAAATTTGGGATTATTTTAAAGAAGTGGTCAAAAAAGACTTGAGTGAGAACATTCAAAACAAGATTTATATTTATGAAAGCAAACAAATCGGAACTTCTTCTAAAGAATTATTAAAGAACGTAGAAGAAGGGAAAGTAAAAATAAGTGAATTCGTTGCTACGTGGGAAAATCTAAGCGCACAAAAAGAAGAAGTACTTAGCCAAAAAGCAAGTCTAGATGGTATTGCGGAACAACAAAAAATGTTAAAAACTCTTGAAAAGAATCTAAAAACCTTTAGAGCAGGAAAACAAAAAGAGCTTGATGGATTTAAAACAAGAGTAACAACTGCTAAGAATTCTTTAAAAGAGTTAACCGAGTTTCTTGAAAAGAATAAAGGACAAAATACCATAGAAATAAACAAAGAACGACAAACGAAGCTTGAAGAGGAAATAGAAGAAATCAAAGCGAAGAAGGAAAAGCTCGAAACAGAAGAAAAAGAACCTAATCGCCTTGCATTACTGGAAGTTAGGAACAGATTAGAAAATAATGCTTATTTTCCTATTCATATTCAACAACTTCAAAAAGAGATCAACACAAGCAGCGATAAGCTTGAACATTACTTAGCTCTTCTTGAAGGAAATGCTGAAGAAATTATTAAATATTCTACAGAACAAGCCCTGAATTGTCCAGCATGTAAAGCAGAATTAACATTAATAAATGAAGACCTCCACCTCTACGATCAAGAAATGGAAATTAAATTAATCAAACAAAGACTCGAGAAATTCAAATCTCACACACTCGAAGATACAAAAATAATTAAAACAAAGCAAGCCTTTAATAGTACACAAAAGACAAAAGAAGCTGAAATAAAAAGTATCCAAGCTTCCACAGAAGTAATTGTTAAGATCGAAGAAGCATACAAACGAATAGAAGAATTAAAAACAACAATCAGAACAGAAGATAAAACAGCAAAAACACTACTCACAAAAGTCAGGGAAGAAGTTGCACAGTTAGTCAAACAAATAGAAGAGCAGACAGAAAAAGTAAACAAGCTGGAAGGAACAGAAAAATTAAAAGAACTAGAAGATCAACTATTTTCTATAAAAAGTGACGAAAGAGTGCTTAAAAATAAAATGGAAGAGTTGAATAGAGACATAGGAGGGTGGGAAGAAAAAGCAATTGAAGTAAAAGAAGCAGAAACCAAACTAGACGAACTATATAAGCTAAAAAACCGGAACACCTTCTTTATTGAATACGCTTCCGTAATTAAAAACAAAATTATTGAATCCCGAATTCCATTACTAGAAGCAATCGCAAATGAAAGACTTACTCAAATTCAAGCAAACACCATTTTGAAGTTGAGCATGAGCAAAGAGAATTCAAAAGGAATTGTAAATGAATTCAATCCTACAATCATTAGAAACGGAAAAGAAGTTCCCGCCTATAAAGAATCTTCCGGAGGAATAAGAAGACTTGCTTTTTCAATTCTAACCGCAGCATTGGAATTAGGAGCTGCATCAAGATACGGATATTTCAAATGTGATGAAGCTTTAGATACTTTAGACCCAACAGGACGAGCTCAAATGGCAAAATTACTAAATGCAATTCCACTACAAGGATTCATAACAACACATACGGAAGACGTATCCCAAATGTTTGAAAAGCAGATTTTAATTGAAAGAAAAGACAATAAAGCAACAGCGAGGATATTACAATGAGTAAAGAGATTGAACAACTTAATCTACAAAGTGAATACTCTCTTACTACAAGAAAGTCCCAAGAACTCAATGCTAAAATTCACAAAGAATTAAAAGGAATTCCTGTTGAAAGATGGAATAAATCCCATTACTGGTTTTACGAAAAGACTTTTGATTGTGGAAAAATAATTGCCTACCACCTTCCTAACTATTGGACAGAAATGAGGCACGCTCTTGCATTAATGATAGATACAAAAATGACTCTCTTCGCTCCTTTAGCTGACACACTGGAATTAGGTGAAGAATTTATTGCCTCTATTGAAGGTACATCAATTTACGGAAAAGATAAAATTGCTTCAAGAGCAATTTGCAAAGCGTGGGCACAATTCAAAGGAATTGAATTATGAGTAATGAAATTTTATACTATCAACCATATGCAACGGATCAACTTATTCAAAATGTTTTAGATGCCGATATGACTAAAAACAAATTTGATCGGTTAGCAGCAATTCGACATTGGACAGATTATAATTTAACACTTCCTCGCAGACTTGATCCAAAACAAATTCGACCTGCAAGTGATGTTTTAATTGTTGGAAAAGGATATACAAAAGAACAAGCAGAGGAAGTTTCTGAAAAATTAAAAGAGGATGCTGCTTCAGAATTCCTGCTTGTAACAAGTTTGGAAAACTATAAATATGCAAAAGAGATGTTTGGACGAGCTCCCGAGGTTGTCTTGAACACCGCCGATCCACTTACACAATTATCAAAAGAAGAAATTGATAATACATTTTTCTTACATTCAATCGACATAAGAACAGCTATGCCTCCAGACAAAATGTTACTTTTCTATACAGATAGAGGATATGCAAAAGAAGTAATAGGACTCTATAAAAATATTTCGATAGTTCAAACATACGGAGAACCTATTATTACAATATTGTATATTTTAAGAAAGTACAGTTATTCCAATTTCCATTTTTTGATGCCTTACGAAGTTACCGAAGAGCAAAAAAATGCTCGCTCCTTTCCTGTTGATGCAATCAAAGGAAGAGGCTATGCTACTTTTGAAGATATTGTTGCAAACACTTTAACTAAAACATGGATAAAAGCACTTCCAAAAAAACCAAGAATAAACTTAATACTACATCATCCAGAAGAAAATATTTTTGGATTCAAAGTAAAAAGAATTAAAAAAGAATGGAGTAAATAATGTTTAGAGTTACACAAGGAAGCGGAACAGGGTATGCTACAAAACTTAAAACAGATGATTTACACACTACAATACTTACAAATAAGGATGCTAACGACATTCAAACATTTCTTGATGAGGGCATTCCTGTAATCTTAACTGCCGAGATTGAAGATTTGGAAACTATGGGAATTACAGAAGTAGTAGGAACGTAAAATGAACCAAAGAACACGAGCTAAATCAGTAAGACCGCCTCCTCCTGTAAGAAGACAAGACTGTATCGACCCTTTGAAACCAGAAAGAAGAGACATAAGTGAAAGTTTCAAAAACGACAAAATAATATTAATTTCCGCTTTTATACTGTTTTTAAGTATCGCTATTGCTACTGGATGTCTAATTATTTGGAAGAGCTTATGTTAATGGAAAAAATACAAGAAGTCGTAGATTTCTTAGGAATGGTTTGCAGCTCTGCAACATTGTTACAACCAACAATAACTCGACAACCTCAAAGTAAAGGAAGACGAGCAAAGAATAAAGGAAAAAGAGGTGAAAGAGAAGCCTCCTCCTTTTTCGGAATGCTATTCTATAATGATGAAGATGCTTTTGTAAAATCTCCAGCTTCCGGAGCTTGGGTTTGGGCTGGAGATATATCTCCCAATCCTAAAAAAACATACGATTTCGATTCTCTTCCTATTTGCGTAGAAGTTAAAAACGATGAAAGTTTAGACTTGAATGATTTCAACGCACGAAATGGATTATCTCAGAAATCATTTATTCCAAAAACGTTAGCGCAACTTGTGAGAGAAACACCCGAAGGAGCTCTTCCTTTTGGATACCTGACTAAAAATCACAAACAAGCGATTGTTGTAACACGTCCTGATTTTGTAGAACACTTGCTCAACTTAGATATTTGGCATATTAAATTTAAAGCAAATGGACTAAACTGGTTTGGTTTTCTTGCTAATGATTTCCTAAAATATTTTGTAGAGAAGGAGAAGTAGAATGATACAAGAAATTAAAAAGAAGCTAAATGAACAAGTTAATGATAATTCACGATAACGAAACCAATCGAACTTTCTTTCCGTGGTTACAACTTTACTTGCAAGAGAATCCAGTCGATCAAATTTGGCTGGATTTATCTAATTTCAGTACCAGAAAGTTTGCAAGAAATTATGAAGGAAAAGCTGAACTTATAGGAATACTCCCCTTCACTGATATTAGAATATTAGAAAAAACGTTATTCGTTAACGCACTCGTAGAATCAACAAAAGAACTTTTCGACAAATTAAAAATACTTACTACAAGAAGAACTGCTGACAGATTCGAAGACCCGAAATTAATAAGAATAAATAGCAGGAATGCAGCGATTAATATAATGCTACAAGAAGAAGATTCCACAATTGTAATAGGATGGGATGAACGAGATACTAGTTTATCTCGAAAAGCGATGTACAGACTATATCAAGAAGATCGTCCTTTCATAATTGTAGTAAGAGAGACAAAGACTGGAGAGATAATATGGATGAACAAGCGTTAGACCTTTATAATTTAGATAGAATACTTTACTGCATCAAAACAAAACGAATGTTTGAAACCATAAGAATTCACAATCTAGATGAAACAGGAGCTTATAAACGACTTGGCTTACAGTATATAAAAATTGAAAGAATCTTCAAGGATGAATACTTACCCTCTCCTATAGTCCAAATAAGAGAAGATCAATATGGATTCATTTATAAAGAATTTAAAAAAGGAGATGTGATATGTTTTCGAACATTTCTCACAGACGGAAGATACTATACTGTTCCCTCTCAACTATTTCTTCTCCCGTGGTCTGAAGACATCTTTGAACCCTCTTATTTATTCCTAGAAAAAGTTTTACACGTTTCAAGAAGAAGCTATGTACGAATACTTCCTTATTTCGAAGAAATAATAAAAGACTTAGAAAAAATACTAGGAATGATACAACTTTTACAAAATCTTAAAATAAAAATACGCTTCGAAGTGCCAAAACAAATAGAAAACGATATTCCGATTCAATCCTTCTTTGAAGCAAAGTACCAATCTCCAGGATAAAGAAATAGCCTTGAAAAATCAAGGCTAAAAAATCATGCCAACCCAAATGGACAGGCAAAATAATATAAGCTACCTACTGAATATCTTCCCTTCTAACACTTTAATAATTATACACTTACTTAATAGGAACTCTTGAGGTTCCTACACTTGACTGAACAAGCTCCTTTATAATAAATTCTGTTGTCCCGCTTCTTAAATTATGATTAATAGATCGAATATATCCAAACTTAATATTCTGATAATTTCCCGGAAATAGTTTTGCAGATTTAATACCTAAATTAATAATCACATCTTGAGAATTATGGATCATTGGAATTACAGGCATTAACGGAACTTTTACTTTTATTAGAGCTCCCGGTTCTCCATATAAAGAAATAATATATTCTGCAATATCCTCTGCCCAAGACGAATCAATGAAAGGATTTTTAATTTCTTTTTTACTCTCGCCATACAAAGCAACTGAGCTTATATTTATTGCTGTCTTTATAGACTTATCATCAAAGACTTTTTTAATTCCTCCACACTCTAAATCTATTGTATCTCCTGGTAAAAAAAGACCGCTGGAACTTGCATCCCAGTCAAAATTAATAAAGACGTTGTAATCTCCAATTTCATTGTAAGCAGAAGAATTATAAAAGACATAATAAGGACTATTCCCTCCAGAAAGATTCAAAACACAAGTACAATACTCTATACGAAAAGCAGGAGTAGTTCGATAAATCGCAGAACTCTCCGAAGTAGCAGCCGCTCCTACAAGGTCTTTTAAATCAAAATTCTCATCATAAAACGTACCTGTGAGATTTTCCTCAAAACCAATCCTTAAAGTAACATAACCTTTATAGTCTCCCGGACCTGCTCCTACAACAGCAGGAGTTCTTCCAGTATAAATTTTTTCTAAATAAATAAAATCATTGCCAAAAATAATTTCTCGAGGAGTGTCTAATCCTCCCCCATCAATAGTACCATCATCAATATAAATTTCTATTGGATTAAATGCAACGCCTTTTGGATCATCTAACCTAAAATTAATTTTAAAAGCGGTGTCAGGAGGAACAGTCCAAGTTCTCTCCACAAGACCACTTCCAAAATAATGAAGCCATCTTGTAGGATTTTCTAAATTATCTACACCTTGTCTAAAACAAGCCATAGCCAAACCGCCCCCCCTCCCAGACCCTAAAAAAGGCTTATAAGTTGTAAATCTTTCCCAAATATTTATAAAACCCACACCAGCAACATCCACACCTTCTGTTTTTCCAGAAACATTAACAACACTCCATTGAGCAAATAACGTATTTCCTTGAGAAATCACGAGAGGATCGTCGTCTGAATCAATATCAGAAAAAGCAACATCCCCCTCATTAACAGGAGCAGAAGTAAAATCTTCAAAACTATCAATTCCAAAAATTGTTTGATCTATATCTCCACCATCAGACCAACCAACAGTGCCAACATTTAACGTTAAAGGAGTTCCTGAAAAAATAGCTTCTGAAGCACTTAATTCATCTCCTACGATCCACTCAAAGTATTCAGCAGTTCCTCCCTCATTCAAATCAAGTAATGTTATTTTTCCACTTATTGTATCTGGATATTCAGGAGTATTTGCAACCTGAGCTCTAATAAGTTTGAGCTCGCCCCCACTTTCAAAAGTCACTTCCAAAATACTACCTCTTACTAAAGAAAGAAGAGAACCCGAAATATAAACTTCTCCGTTAAAAATATTTAATCCTGCGGTAGCAGTCGGATAAAAAGTTTTAGTAAAAATAGTATTATACAATTGCCGAGTTACAGAATATCTAAACAAACTGCGAGGACCATCAAAAGCCCACGGAGAGGCAGCATCTTGAGAAACAGAAGTATATAATCCTATTGAAATACATTGTAATTTAATGTGTAAAGGATAAGGATTAGCATTTCTAACATCTAAAACAACAGGAGGCTCGTCTATATCTCCACCTCGAGGAACAAGATTCATACTCCATTTTTGCTCTTCCCTCTGAGAATTAACAGGGGTGACTAAAGCAGTATTTATAATCTCCCCTTCTCCATCATCAATAGAAATATCTATAATATTTTTTTGATTTTCATCTAATTTTAAAATATAATTCGGAACTTCTTCCATTTTTCGAGGAAGGAAAAAGAACTGGTCTCCCCAAAAGCCGACAATGTGATTAGAAGCTTGAGCTAATTGTTCCAAAACTTCCCAACAATTCATACCTGTAAAATCATAAATTTCAGCATAACAAAATCTGTTTAAGTCATATTTCCAGAAAATAAAATTACCTGATCTGTCTTCAATATTTTGTAAATAAATATTTAAAGCAGGTCCACAAGTTCCAAACAAAACACCGATTTTAGCAGTAGTAATTATTAAACTATCACTCGTAAAAGTAGAAGCATCGTACATCCACGGATTAAAGGACAAGTTACCAACCGAATAAACACCACCACTTATTATACGATCTGTTTTAACTACATTTAGTTCAGAACCGGTTAAATAAGCAGAACTTATACTAAGATTAAAGTCTCGTTCAAACTTTACAACATTTCCTAACTCACCCTCAAAAGCAAAAATAGAACTATTATCCGAATTTCTTATAGGATCGGTTGTGAAATTAGGAAAGAAGTTAGAAGAGACAAGACCTCTTACAGGACCAACAAATCTTTTCAAACTTCCGGTACTTCCAAAACCTAAACCGGCATAATTATCTTCTTCACTGGTAGGATAGTTTTCAAAATCAGATTCCTTTAAAGCGTACCGAGCAACCCAATGTTCAGGTCTTTTTGTATTAGAAGGAGTTTCAACGGTTCCTCTAGTTTTACCAAAATTAGTCCAAGCGTTCCAAAAAGCACTTCCTCGAATACCCACCGCATAACATTTTCTCGAAGCTCCTAGTGCTTTTCGTTCAAAAACAGAAACCACCAAACTTTGACTTGTAGCACCTTGTTCAGTTGCATACCCCCTTTGCACCTCGGGCATTTTTAATAATTCTAAAATAGTAAAAGCATTTTTATGAGCATCATATACATTCGAAAAGGGCTCGCTTTCATCATTTACTGTTTTGTAATAAATATCCGATAAAAACCCATTGGTCAAATAATTTCCAAAATTGTTTAATCCGGCTCCTCCATCAGAATAACCGTCATAATTCGTTTCTGCCCACGGCATACGGGGATAACCAAAACCATTAAGAACTCCTGAACCAGTAGAAACAAATTGCTCCATAAGAGCATTTGGAAGAACATCTGTAGTAATCTCAGCTTGCCCCATTGCAAAAGCGGATTCGTAAAAAGAATTATATAAAACATCTACTACAACAGTAATCTCTAAATTTCCAGGAGTACCAACATTAACTGTAAAACTTTGTTTAAAAAAAATTCTATCTCCCCAAGCAGTATTAGTAGTATCCACTTGAGCAACGACAAAATATTGAGCTTGTAGGGTGACAGTATTAAATAATCTAACAACTTGTCCCCGTTTAAAACGATTAATTAACTTATTCGGAGCATTATCAAATTCAATCCACGAATGCCATTCTTCGCTAATCGGGTCTTGATATTCATCTGCATCTGTAATCTCTCCTAAAAGTCCAGTTAATTTAGTAAAATATCTAGAAGGATTTAGATGAACGGCACAAACTACAGAAGTACTCCAATCCTCCTCTCGAGCAAGATGGTCATAAGCTTCAGTAGAAGACCCCCAACAACGAATTTCTTGCCATGCCATTCCTGCAAAATAAACAACATCGTCCATTTCTGTATTTTCATCAGGTTCACCATGCCACCAAGAACCCGAATCATCATCTATCCACGTAGCAGTAATTCTAAAAGAGGTGTCTATAAGTAACTCACTAATTACATGAGCTCCGGTATAATAATTTAACGAAGTAACCATATGAACAATATCTCCATTCACCAATCCGGTAGTGTCAGGAGTAGCTACCTGAAGTACCCCCCCACCTAAATCAGTAAATGAACTAATTGTACCTTCTACAAAATTCGCATATTTTCCATCTAATTGTTCCCAGTCAGTTTCTCCGAACTGAATATTATAATAAGCTGGATCATTTATAGATACATTCGAAGCATTAGTTTCAGGACAACCGGCAGTAGGTTGAAAAATTAGAGGTAGAGTCCACCAAGTCATGCGAAGACCTACTCCCTGGGTTTGAAATCCCAAATACGCAGAATAAGTAATAAAATAACCTTTAGCAACTGCCATAGTCGGATTATACGCAGTTTTAAAACCTAATGTATAAGGCAAATTTGTAGGACTAAGAGCGGGAACTTCCGAAACTGCTCCAGTATCCATATTTAGAGTATATGCCATTGTTGTAACAGGAAAAGTCTCAGCATCTTGAGGATCATTAATTTCATCCATTCTCCAAAAAAAGATAGTTCCTAAAGTTCCATAATTAGGCTGATAAACTACACAACCTTGTTGCCCTTGAGAAAAACGAATAGTAGGGCATTGATCTACAATATCATCAAGAGAAACATTACGAACTACATCTCCTTTAAAACAACCTTTTAAAGCAGTAGCAGGAACAGTTTTTTTGTTATACTCCCCTGCTCGATCATGAAGAGGATGTTCAATTTGAAATATATCCTCTCCTGTTCCGTCTAAAATCCGAGCTTGATTTGAAGCGGTACTATTTCTATCTGTATAAAAAGCATTCTGCGGAGATAAAGTTTGAGGAAAAGGAATACTAAGAGCTTCACTGTAAATACCATCAACTCTATCATTTCCCCCGCCACCCGTATTATTAGAATTCATTCCGAAAGGACCTGTAACCCATCCAGAATCAGCAAATCTAAAATTCACTTCCCCGCTAAAAATACCGTCAAGATCATCTCCCCCGTCTAACAAATCCACTCGTTTCTCTAAAGTTAATCTTACTAATTCATTAGCATAAATCGCAGCAAAAACAGCTTTTTGATTATAATTGTGTTCAATATTTGGCTCAACAGTATCTCCTTGAATCGGGACACCATCCCAAAAAGCAACAATTATTTTATTTGCAACCGCCCAATCATCGTTACGAGGACCGAGCCATAATCTTTTTACAGGAATTTCTAATCGCTCATCGGCATCATCCCCTAAAACATACCTGTCTAAATAGGTATCTGTTGCAGGATTATACGTCCAAACTTCAGAATCAATTCCAATAAAAATTCTACTTATAGACCAATGAGGTTGAACAGTACTTAACTCTCCTTCAGAATCCGTAAATTCCAAATACTCAGGTTTATCTCTATCATAAATATTATGTAGAACCGTTCCAGCAGCAAATTCTTCTACTCCTCCCGGCATCGGTTTATCAATATATAAATAGTTAGAATCTAAACTAACAATAGTTCTAAAACACGTATTTCCACTTTCACTATTCCGAAAATAAATACTATCTCCCGCTTTTGGAAGATTTTGAACATTTCCATCTTCAGTAGCGTCAGGATCAGACCAATCATCGTACACACTTCCACTGTATTTTATTCGAGTAGCACTTAATTCTTCTGTTTCTAATTTAGCAATGTCGCAAAAAGTCCAGTTTACAGAAGGACCCGGAAGCATATCATGAGAAGGAAGTGTCCCCTCTGTACTTAAATCCGAATCATCAATATCAGGACTTAAAGTATTTGGGGCTCTTCCCAAAGAAGAGACTTTTCTATGATCTCTATTTGAAGTTTGGGACGGGTCTTTAACTCTTCCAGCCGTGGGAATTTCTATATTATCAGGAATTTTATGACGAGGATCAATTCCAATATTTTCTAATCTGTACGTCCAATCCCCTGTTGCATCATTAGCAACCCAATCCACTGTAATCTCAAATTCATTATTTGCTAAACCCTCTGTATCAATTACAAATGTACCATTATAATTAGTAGTATTTCTAATAGAAAGAATATTATTAGTACTTCTTCCATGAGGATTATCTGTTGTAACTAAAACATTTCCTCCGCCAGCATCAGCAAAAGAAGCAATAGTTCCCTCTACCAAAGAAGTAGAATATGCCAAACCCTCAACTCGTTGAATTAATCTTTTTATTACATAAGAAAAGGGTTTATTTCTTATCCAACCATAACCATCTAAAACAGTCTCAGCCGAAACATCTTTAAATTTTTTAGAAAGAACTTCTAATTTCAACTTTGCAAGACTAAGAGTTCTATTTGTAAAACCAACAGCTCGCATAACAACAAGAGTATAAGGAATCTCTCTTCCATCATCCCAAGTAATTTCAAGAACTATTTTTACTTTTCTTCCGGTAAGAACAACACTCTTTCTATCTCGAGAAAGAGTAAAACGAGAAGCGTCTCCTTCAACATTTACAAGACTAGTTAAGTAAGAATAATTAGGAACAAAACGATTATAAGTAACCGGATCATTTGGATCATTTAAGACCATTGGAAGGACTACTAACTCCTCATCAAAATAAGGAAAAGGCTTCGAAAAAAATCCATCGGAGTTGTCAAAGGTAACAGAAGAGATATTTGTAACAAAGTTGCTATCTAATAATGCTCCCTCATTTTGAATTTTAACATTATCTAAATCTACAACTCTTCGGGCTCCGTCTCGTCCAAAAGCATTAGTACTCTCATTCTCATAAGGAACAATACCCCAAAGATGAGACGTAAAATCAACGTAAATGTCTCCATCATCCTGGATATACACTTTTATTTTATAAGAAACAGCATTATGCTCAAGATACTCATCTAAATCTATAGACATTTTAAGAACCTTCCACAAAAGAAAAATCAAAAGAAACTTTACTTAAATCCCACATTGATTTTGTTCGGGGAGGACTCAAAATCATTCTTCCTACTAAAATAGGAGGAACTCCCTGAGTAAGAAGATCAGGAGTATTGTGTTGAAAAACTAACAGGGCTCCTTGACGTTGCCATATATCTAAAATACGAAGATTCTGTAAAAAAGTATTATCAACTCTGTCAAAAGTTGCATTGATTTTAAAACGAGGACGGAAGAAGGATAAACCTAATTTATCCCAAAAAACCAAAGACGAATCTATAAGAGTTAAAGGTTTTACAGCAACTTCTTCTACACTAACACTCCCCAAAAGAGGATAATCATCAAAAGTATAAATTCCATCTGCTGCATCATCTGTTTCGTGTGCATGACAAAAATAAAAATAATTAGCCCAAAGACTGTAATAATGTGGAGTGTGACTTGTTCCTCCAGTTACCCGTATTGCCGCTTTTACATTAGAATGAGTTGTTCCTAAATTAAAAGTATCTGTTTCAACATTAGTCCAATCTGCTACAATGGGAAGAGCTACGGATTCAAAAGAAGGTCCTATTACTGTTCTTTCAATTCCAAATTCCAGCTCCAAATCAGGAGTTCCTCCTTCTGAGGATTTATAATAAAGTCCTGCTTTATACACTTTTGTAGCCTCAAAGACACTTCCAAAATCTTGATAAACCTGATTATAGCCTTGCTCTTCTGTATCATGTTCCAAAAACCACATTTTCAATCTATGCTTTTCTAAATAACCTCCAGCTATTGCAGACCCCGCAACATAAGTACCTTGAGCTGAAAGATAATTTAGATTATTATGCGAACATCTCCATCCCCCCGGTAAAGCAGTTCCTAATAAAGAAAAGGTATCATTTTCATCATACGCAAATGAAAGTCCTTGAGACAGGATAATTGTCGTAGTCGTTACACTTGAAATAGTTCTAACTTCACTATTTCCTTTATAAATAGTATTAGAACTTGGTCCTATTTGAATAATATCCCCGGATCGAGCAAAATTTATAGGATTGGGATGAGTAATAGTATTAATATTCAAAATCGTAGCATCTTTAGCTTCGTCTCCGGATAAAGTTCCTGCAATTTCTTGAGGATAGAAACTATACGGATTTATCATTCCATTCTTTGTAACACAAACACCTATTTTAAACTCATTTGCCATAATGATTATCCTGTAAGCTTAAGTTCTCCAGTTTCAACAGCTTGTTTAACAGCTTGAACTTGTAAATCTCCTAATCGTTCTCCAAGTTCTGTAACTCCAGCAGAACCTATTAAAATATCTCCAGTATTTGCAAAAACAACTGTTGGAGAAATAAAGTAATTTATATCTTGTGCCGTAATCGTACCGCCTCTTGTTCCAGAACGAAGACCGCCTCCACCTCCAGCGACGGCACTTGCTTGCTCTGCCTGTCTCTCAGCTTTTTCTTGTGCTCGTTTTTGTAACATTCCTTGAATTAAACTTGCACCAATAACAAGAGCTGTTCCAAGAATTGCACCATAAGGACTTCCAGAAGCTTGTCCTGCTTGTCCAACTCCTTTTGCTGCTTCTGCTGCTATCTGTCCTTTCGAAGATGAGGCAGCTTGCAAAGCCATATTAATTCGAGCTAGAATAGCATTCCTAACTAACTCCATCCCAATTTGACGAAGCATATCTAAAGTATGAAGTGCCATTGTTTCAAAAGCTTTTTCAATTATTGCAGCAGCATTAACTCCTTGTCCAGCTAATTCAGAATAAAGAGCCTCGCCCAATTGTACAAACATATCAGAAATATCAGAAACTAAAGTAGCTACTAACGCCTTAGTTTGATTCTTGAACCATTGCCAATATTCTTTATTTGCATCTTTTTTCATTTGAATTATATCGTCTTCTGATTTTGTATTCAATTTAAGAATATCTGCATTAACTCCAATCATAAAATCTTCTAATTCTTTAGCCCCTATATCTTCACCTCTTCTAATTCTTGCAGCTAACTTTTCTTGGAATTTAGCAAGCCTGAGCAAAATTGCTGCTTTCTTATTTGCATAATTTATACGGAAACTGTCAATTCGTTCTTTTAACCTCTGAGCACTATCAGGATCAAGAGCACTTATTTTCTCTGCTCCTGCACGAACTCCCGCAAGTTCTGGTTCCGTATCTCTAAATTGACGCATATCTCTACCAGCGAAAATCCCTTCAAAAGCTCGTCTCTTCCTCTCCACCTCAGCAGTTTTATCCCCTAAAGTTGTTAAAACTTTTAATCTATCTGCTCCTAATTTCAGTAACTTCTTTTCAGTTAACTCAACATCTATAATGCTAACATTTATTGCTTCCCATTTTTCCCTTGCTGACTTTACAGCCTCATTATACTCTTGAGCAAGTTGAGTATTAACTCGAAGTAAAGTAGAACGCTGCTCTTGGGGAGCTCCTTGAAAAACTCCACTTCCTCCAAAACCCGAAGCTCTTGTAAAAGAAGTAAAATTTCGAAAAGGTACTTGAGGCAAAAATTGATCTTTACCTTTAACAATCTTAGAAGAAGCACTGGAAACTTGTGCAGCTATTCCTGCTAAAATTTTCAATAATTCCTGTATAACTTCGTCTTGAGATAAGCCTCCCGCTTGCAAATCAGTAAAAGGAACACCTATACCTTCACTAATAAGTCCCGTATCTGTAACTAAGCCAATTCTAAATTTCTGTAAAAGTTCTATTTGAGCAACAACAGCTTTATGGAAAGTCTCAGCATCTCCTCCGATCATACTTATCAACTTCTGATAAACGGGAGGAACACCTCTAACAGAAGCAACTTCTAATCGAGGAGCATCCTCCGAACCTGCAAGTCCTTGAGAAAACCTAAAAGCTTGAATATCTTGAATATTAGGAATATAAGAAGTAACAGTTCGAGGAAGGTTAGACTGTCCTACAACTTGAAGAGCTCGGGCTCGGGCTCTTTCATCCTCTAATTCTTTTGTAACTTTTTGAAGTGCCTCTAATTCTTTTGTGTAAACATTAATTCTTCCTGCACCCCATTCATACCCCTCTGCAATATTTTTCAAATTTGTAATTTGTTGCATTTGAAGTTCATTAGATTCTAACAATCCTTCAATTTCTTTCAAACGCTCCTCATTCAATTCATGTAAAGACTTCGTAACTTCTTCTGTTCGAGAATTAACAAACCAGAGAATTCCGCCTAATACCGTTAAAACTCCTACGAGAACCATCAAAAGAGGATTTGCTTTACTAATAATCCTACTAAAAAGCTTAAAACCTCCTGAAGTCCTTAAAGCACTAACTCCGAGTAAACCGAAAAACAATCTAAGACGCATAACAGTTGCAGTTAAAAGTTTAAACATTGCCACTACTCCAAAACCCGCCGCTGTCAAACCTTTAAAAAGTTTAATTAATGTTCGCAAAGCAATATTAATCACAAGAATCTGAAGACCAAATTTAATCAACCACGGATGATTAGAAAAAAATTGAGAAGCCCCTCTTGCAGCAGCTAAAAAAAGTTTTATAACTTTAGTAGCATCTCCTACAAGTTTTATAACCTTATCATTTTCTCCGAGTTCTCTTATTTGCAAATTCAGATCAATTAAAGCATCTACAACATCAATAATAAAAGGACGAAGCTTTTCTCCTAAAACATTAGCTGTTTTTCTTGCAGTAGCCGCCATTAAAGAAAATTTACCAGACAAAGTAGCAGTTACTTTTGAAGCATCTCCGGCAAATAACGCAGCCTCTTTCAAAATTCCTTTATAAATAGCCATTCTTACATTCACATCAGAAGTCATTCGTCCAAGATCAGCCATTGAAAAACCAGCCTCTTTCAAAATGATAGACAAGTTTTTAGTAATACCTGCATTATCAACCATAATTGAATTACTTGTAAATATAGAATTACTTAAAAAATTATGTTCTTCAGGCACAGTCAAGTCGTAAACATCTTTGTTCCCTTTGTAAGAAATCTTTACAATCTTCTGCCAGATAGGGATAATACTCGAAACTTTCATCAAGTGAGCTTCGCACGATTTTATGAATTTCGAGGTGACACTCTGTACACAAGGTAATGCCGTTTCTGGAATCATACCGGAATTTTGAATAGCTCCTCCACCTAAATAAATGATGTGCCTTAGCATCTCTTTTACATTCTCCACCACATCGAACACATCGAAAGGAATCTCGAATGAAGACGGATAATCTCCATCCTCTGTATTTTTTAGTATTTCCGATAATAGTTCTATCTTCTTGTTCGTCCAAACTAAACATTTCAAAAGGTATTCGCTCTTGTTCAGCAAAGTTCCGCTTTTTGAGTTCAGATAAACATACTTTTGAGCAAGTTTTTCCTGCTCCATTCTCGACATCTGCTCTAATCGTATTAAAACTTTTTCCGCAGATAACACAATTTTCCGAGATGGTATCGCAATATCTTCCTTTTCGATAGTTTGATCCATTTCTTCCTGTATAGTTATCACTTCTGTACAATCCTTTACATTCCCGAGAACAGAATCTTGAACCTTTGAGATGGGATCGTTTGACAGAATACTCACATCCGCAATACTCACAGGTTGCATCAACTCGTCCGTATTCATCAGCACAGACTCTGGAACAGAATCTCGCTTTACCGATTCTACAAAGCTGAACTTCGAATTTTCCAAGACAGTTTTCACAAAAGATAGAGGTTCTTGTATTATTGTGAGCTTTTTTCCCTCGTTTGGATTCATGTTGACATTCTCTACTACAGAACTTTGCGGTATTTGCTCTATGTTGAGGGACTGTAAAAGTGCCTCCACACGTTCCGCAGATAATTTCTGACATTTCTCCTCCAAAAGCTCTTGATCCATATAAAGAATTTCATCCTCATCTCGCAAATCCTCTAAGAAAACCATTCCCCGTTTCGTAACAAAACGATGATTTGCGGTTGCAGTAATTGTTTGACCATTCGCTAATTCAACTTCATAAACAGAAGCTTTTCCATTATAATGAATATAACTTGCTTGGATAACTCTTAATTTTCCCGTCTTTCTATCAACAGCCGCAACAACAGGAACTTCCTCAAAATCATGTAATTCTTCAATAGTTAAAGATTCTCCTGTTTTGAAATTATAGATAAGAGTATCAGCCTCGAGACAATTTTGATTTTTTAATCCCTGCGTAGCTCCTACAATACTTTCTCCAAAACCTAGCGTTCCTTGTCTTCCAAAAGCAGCAGAATCTTTAAAAGCATTCATTAAATTTATAGACTCTTCCAAATTAAAATTCGCAGCAAGGAGATTTTTCAAACCTTCAGCCGCCTGACTTAAAGGCATTAATCCATCCTCTACTAATTGCTTGGCAGCTAATCGGAGTCCTCCATAAGTAGCTCCTACCTTTTCTCCAACAGAAAAAAGCCCTCTTAATGCAGATTCTTGTTTTCGGGTTTCATCAATAGATTCTTTAATTACAGAAATCATTCCGGTTAACGCAAAAGTTAAAAGGAGAATTCTATTACGCCACCTAGAAAGCATAACAAGGACATCTTTACCTAATCGAATTCCGTGTCCCGACTGCTGATTTCTTCTTTTCATCACTGTAGTATTTTTACGAAGAGCTGCGGAGTGTTTTTTTATGGCAGCAACATTTTTTCTCGTTTGGGCAGTTTCCGTGCCCGTTTTCTTAATAAGTTTATCTTTAGCTATTCGAGCAGTATTAAGAGCTTTTGCATTTTTATTATACTTATCCGTAAGAACTCTAACGAGATCAGCATTTATAACAAAAGCTCGTCTTTTCTGTTTTAAAGCATTAAGATGTTTTTTCTCGGCTGCTGTACCTCTACCAACAGCTTGAACTTTTTTCTGAAAATTCTTGAGAGATTTTGCGGCTCGGGTTTCTTCCCCTTTACTAAATTTCTTCGCTTCCGCTTCAAACTTTCCTATATCAGTAAGAAGCTTCTCTTGCGCTTTGTGAAGTTTCTCCCATTTCGCAATAGTAGCTCGATCATTTTCCAGTTCGATCTTAGCTTTTATATTTATATTGGCTTGTTCATCCGCCACTGGTTTTTATCCTATTTTGGAGTCTTCTTCAACATATCATCTTGGATGTCATTAGAAGCACTGTTTTTCCCACTTTTTATAA